>Ga0116146_1002065_pt1 | contig 18742 bp, 29 predicted proteins | sample AD_JPNHG2_MetaG_FD_89748 | JGI IMG/M metagenome (GOLD analysis project Ga0116146, IMG submission 89748) | Active sludge microbial communities of municipal wastewater-treating anaerobic digesters from Japan - AD_JPNHG2_MetaG | ecosystem: Engineered > Bioreactor > Anaerobic > Digestate | place...
AAGGTTCGTAAGACAAAGAAGAATGTACTTCGTTACATCCCTGTTCTCTTCCTTGATACTCTTAAGGTTTCTACTCTTGAACAGGCTTCAGAAACAACAAGTGCAGAAGGCGGTCCCGGTAATGGTAAGCTCATTACTTGGGACTACGGCAAGGAAATCACTCTTTCAATTGAAGATGCTCTTTACACTCCAGCTTCAATGTCTGCAATTTGGGGCGGCGAAAATGGTGATGTTAAGAACGGTGTCAAGGATACTCAGATTATTGATAGAAGTGAGAAGTTCCCTGCAAAGAGAAGCTTCATTGTTCCTGCTGGAAACCACGAAGGTACTCCTTCAGAGGGCGTAATGAGAGCTTGCACAGTTTATATTAACCCTGACACAATGGAACCATTCCAGGATGGTACTCCAATCGCAGAGGGCGAAGTTATTATCAAGTGGACTCGTTCAATTGCTTATGCAAACGAGAGCATTGGTAACACAATTGAAATCTCTGCTGATAAGTTCCCTGGCACTTACAAGGTTGTCGGTGAGACACTTGTTAGAGATAAGGCTACTGGTAAAGACCAGAGATTCCAGTTCATCATTCCAGAGGCTAAGATGTCTGCTTCAGATACATCTATCACCCTTGAGGCAGATGGAGACCCAGCAGTATTCAGCTTCAGCATGGATGTTCTTCGTCCAGAAAGCGGTGTAATGATGAAGTTCGTTCAGTTCGACGTTGAGGAGAACACAGAAGAGAACGATGGTTCTACAATGGTTAAGAACACTGAGAATCTTAACTTACTTGACAATGCTGAAATGTATAAAGTAAGCGGCGGAGAGGATGAAGAGTTAGTAATCGGTGCTACTGAGTATTGATAAGAGAGGTGATAATCAGTGAACATATTTGACCAGTATGGTATCAAGGAAGTCGCTGATGTAACCATTTACAGTATTCATAAAAAGGAAGATGGCTCGGGAGATATTTACTATCTCCCAGCCCTTTACCTTGATACTTTAAAGGTTACAACTACTGAAAAAACCGCTGAGAACACTTGGGCACAGGGTGGTTTCGGTAATTCAAGACTTATTTCTTGGGATTATGGTAAAACAATTAATTTAACACTTGAAGATGCTCTTTGTACACCTGCAAGTCTTGGCTTATGCTGGGGCGGTATTTTAGGCGCAGAGTGGAAAGATGGCAGAGTTCAGCATAAGACTGGTCTTCAGTCTCTTGATTGTGGTATGGAGAGAATTAGCCGCTTTGAAAAAGCTTTCTATCCAAGAAACGACACAGTAAATGCTGTAGTTAGTAGACTCCTTCCTCGTGATGGACAGGAAGATATTCTTGTTGACCAGAGCGGTGATGAAGTTTACCTTGAGCGTTCATCAATTCTTGATGGCGTTAATATTAAGGGCTTTGGCTATGTAGATGCTAAGCCTTATAAATGGCACTTAGAAATTGAATCAGCAGTAAAGTCAGTTGCTGTTGTTCCAGATAGATTCTTCTCAATTTATGGAAAATCTTATCCACTTGTTCGCCGCCAGACCGTTGGTATTAATCAGCCTTCTGAGTTGTTCAAGTATGAGATTGTCTATGAGAGAGGTTATGATAAATATGATCAGGAGCCACCAGTTGCTAAGATTATTTATCATGCACAGGCTGAGGGCAAGCCAATCACAGATGCTTGCGCAGCTACCCCAGAAGATTCAGTTGCACTTAAAATGCTTGATGATTATGAGACATATCCTTATCTTAAGATTCGCGTATGCCTTGATGGTTCTATCAGAGCTTATCTTGGTACAGCTAATGTTGATTGGGATTTAACAAGACAGATTGATGAGAGTCACGGCACACCTGATGATGCTTGGGTTGAGATTCCTCAGATTAATACTGACCAGTTCAGACATATTGACCTTTGGGTTAGATTCGATAGTCTCAATGCTCTTTCTTACTACTTAATGACTAAGTATGAGGATAATATCTTTGATATCGGTCCTAAGGAGATTAAGGGCGGCCTTGAGAATAGACCTTACACTTCTGAGACACTTATTCTTCCAGTTGTAGCTGAGTCTCTTGCAGAAGGTATTGAAGCTATCATGAATAATGAAGACACTGTTTTAAATAGTTGGTATGATGAGGTAGATTTCGTTGCTCTTGCAGAAGGAGTTTCTTCATTTGGCCAGACTCTTGATAATGCAACCATTGAAGCTATAGCTAAGAGTGGTCAGGGTACAAGCATTGATTCAACAGTAGCTCAACAGTTCCGCATTGATGGATAGGGCGCAATTTATATTAAGGTTACTTATAAGACAGCTACACCTGGAACCTTTGGTTCACCTGCAGAGGTAACTGGAGAGCCTTATGAGCTTGTTGATGCTCAGTCAATCGCTGACCCAGCTTGCACACCATGCTGCAAGAAGGATAATCTCAGTCGTGCAATTTGGGCTTATGTAAATCCTAAGACAATGACACCTTATGATGATGACTATTGGTTCCATCAGGGTGAGCCTTACTACAAGAAGTCTCTTACTTTGAGCACCAAGCAGAATCCTCTTAAGGCTCAGAAGATTGTTGTAGAACAGGGTGTATTCCCAGGCATGTACAAGATTGTTGCAGAGACTTACATTCGTTCACGTGATACTGGTGACGATGAAAGAGTTCAGATTGTTCTTCCACTTTGTAAGATTAAGTCTGACCAGACATTAACACTTCAGGCTGATGGTGACCCAACAACATTCAATCTTGATGTTGAAGTTGCTACACCACAGAATGGTATTCCTATGGAAATTACCTTCTATGAAGTAGAAAAAGAAATGAAGCAGGGATGCGCAGGAACTATGGTTCCAAAGGACGGTTCAACAAAAATCTCTGCTAAGTAATATAGGAGGGATGATAGATGAATATTTTCAAGGAATATGGAATAAGAGAAGTCGCAGATGTGTGTCTTTATTCCATTGAACTCGATGAAAATGATAATGAAATCTATATCCCAGTTCTCTACATGGACACCTTAAAGGTGTCCACTGTAGAGGAATCTACATAGTCCACATCTGCACAAGGAGGATAGGGTAATCCTAAACTCATTGCTTGGGATTATGGTAAAGATATTGTAGTTACTCTTGAAGATGCTTTGTTTACTCCTGCATCAAGTAGTATGAACTGGGCAGGTAAAATGAGTGCTAAAGGATTACAATTATATCTAAGATATTTCTTTGATAGAAATACCGACAACAACGTTCCAGATACATGTATGAGAACGGCAATCCTAACAGCAGAAAAGTTTTCTGATTTCCTTATCATTCCAGATAGATGGCCTGTGTATGAGGGTATTTAGTGCAAGCGCAATGGGAAAGCCGAAGGATATGTAGGTGGAACGTCTATTTTTTGTTGGATGGTTTCTGGCAATATTACTTCTGACGATGGAAAGAAAAGAGTTACTTTTAAAGACTTAATTTTATTCTATCGTGAACAAACTTAGAAGTGGTATTTCTTCAATGGTTAGGGTCCAATGCCGGCAGAGAAAAGTTGGTGGAAAACTCCTTACAAGCATGAAGAAGGCAGAATACCATATTATGATAGATAGTATTTCCCAATTTACTACCAATATGGTAGAGAAGTTTTCGAGTGGATAAGACACAATATTGCAACTGCGGGTGAAGATTATAGTCCATATGGAGAGTTCGAACCTTTAGCTAATTGCACTGAGGCATATTGGGCAGGAGAAGAAATAACTCCAGAAGAGTGCGGTGGAATTTACTTCCTTACACAAAATCTTTTCATTGATGGATATAGAAAGGGATGTGCTAAAGATAAGCTTTATAGTGAAGTAACTGAAATAGAAGCTTTAGGTGTTCGTGATAATACTTATCTTCCTTATCGCTATTTCGCTAATGTTGGGGTAGAATATAATACAAATATCTTGCCGCCATAGGATGTAATATATTCAATTGATACGGCTTTAAAAGACGTATTTATGCACGAGACAATGAAAGCACATATTGCTAATAGAACATTCTGTATTGATACTGATGAGAATACAAAACATAGTTAGTACAGATATCTTGAAAAGTATGATGAAACTCCTTTAACAGTTTTTATTAATCCTAAGACAATGCAACCATATCTTCCAAATTCTTACGAATATTATCGTGATAATGGATAGAGAATTACTGGTAACTTAGCTATAATAAGAAAAGGAGATAAGTATTTAAAATGGACTCGTGAGCGTGCTAAAAAGAATTGTTCACTTGGAAAACAGCTTATTATTGACCCAGTCCACTACCCAGGTGTTTATCGCTTAGTTGGTGAGACTTATATTCGAGATAGATTCGGTGAAGACCAACCTTATCAGTTTGAAATTCCACTTTGTAAGCTAACGGCAGACAATAGATTACTGCTTCAAGCGGAAGGTGAACCTACAACATTCACAATGAAGTTAACAGCATTGCGCCGCCGTGACGGAATAATGATGAAGTTGACTTCTTATGAGCTACTTGAGAACAAGTGTCCTTGCGGCGCGGAAGAAACTGAGATTGACCAGTTCTTAGCTCCTGACTATGAAGTTAGTCCAGAAGCATTTGATGGCGATATTGATGTACATCCAGAGTTTGAGTTTGATTACTATACTCCACGTGATGCTGGTGAAGCATTAATTAAGAACAAGATAGAAACAGTTTCAGGATTCTTTAAGAGCGATGACTGGTAGGATGACGTAGAGGAAGAAGGTATAGATAAATCTAAGGTAGCAGTTAAGATTGGTGGTTACTACAAAATTCATTCTATTGATGGTACTTATAGAGAAGATAGAGGTATTACAGAACACTATCTTGCACCAGATGAATTTACAGCTACGATTACAGGAGATGAGCAACGATGAATATATTTAAACAATATGGAATCAGAGAAGTAGCTGATGTAGTATTCTATTCTATCAACAGAATTGGCGACGAAGAATTTTACGTACCCGTACTATATTTCGATACATTAAAAGTTTCAACTCTTGATAAAAGCGTAAATGTCGTAAATGCAAAGGGCGGCCCTGGCAATGGTAAAATTTTATCATGGAGTTTTGATAAGGATATAAAGTTAAAATTGGAAGATGCCTTGTTTTCACAAACTTCTTTAGATATGTTTTTAAATGGTAGAGTAATGGCGAAGATGTCTGCATGGACCTCCGCCATTGCAAAACTTAGCGTAGCTAATAAGTATGGTCAAAAGCATTATTCCACTAAGGCTTATCCATCTCCTGAGCTTACTGATGAAGAATGGGAGATTGTATATAGATGCGCTCAAAGAGCAGGATTTGACCCAAGAACAGGTTACTCAGATAATATTGGCGCAAGCCGACTTGCTAATGTAAATAATACTTGTAAGTATGTTTATAATGATAAAGAGGCCGAGAGATTAAATCCACTTATTAATGCAATGGTAGCTGAGAATCGTTGGCTACTTAAAGATAGATATACAAGAAGAAAATAGAAAACTCCTCATTCAAGAGATATATCTCCATATTTTGATTACAATGCTAATAAGTACGAATCCGTTTCAATAGTTGTCAAAGAAAAAGACAAAGAACAAGAGAAGACAGAAGCTTTAAGAGTTCATGAAATGCAGTATGGAGACAAGTATATCGGCACTCGTAATATTATTGTTACCTTCAAACCAAAAGAGGGTGGAGACTTAGAAAGAAGGAATAGTCTTGAAACAGGATACGGCACAATAGATATTGCTGTTCAGATGCGTTATTCAATTCAGAAACTACCAGAAGGCTTTAAATGTCTTTATGCTTATTTGACTGCTGATAATATGGAGTCAAAAGAAGATGATAAAGGATTTACAACTCTCGGTGTTCTTTTAGATATATTCACTGGATATAATAAAGTATTAGATAGAGCTGAATTAAATCCTACTCTTCAAATTGGTAATGAGTTCTTACTTAACCATATTCTTTATTATGTATTCCCTAACTATTTGGAAGATGCAATCGGCGACTTATGTTGGTGTGATATGTAGGGCAAGAGTTGTACCGCAATGCCGCAGAAAGTTATAGATTTAATTTCAAATGAAATTGATGTATTTAGTAAGATAGGTCAGTATGAAAATGACCTATATGAAGCTACTCATATTGACCGTTTTCAGAAAGCTACTGTTGAAGAAAGAGACGGTCTTAAAATAGATATTGTTGAACAGGCACAAAATGTTAAAAAATTGTACAACAATGAAATGTCAACTTTCACAGTTTTCTATGATTCAAAGACTATGGCTCCATTTATTAGTGAGACAAATCTTGATGATAAAATTCTTTCATAGAAATGTGTAAGAATTTACAAGGAAGAAGCTCCACTTTTGAGTGACTGTCTTGCCGCCATAAAATCCTATTTAAGAGGACAATATGATGATGATTGGGTTGATAGCTTAACAATTAAAGATTGTACTATTAATAAAATCGTTGATGAGTATGGTACTGATATTAGCGAAAGACACTTTTCTGCAATTGCAGATGGTGAGAATGTAATATCACAGCCAATAGGCGGCACAGAGACTGTTATATATGATTAGAGACGTAATCATTATTTAGTTTACTTTAATATAAATAAAAGAGATTATATAACACTTAAAAAGGGAACTGTTTATTATAAATGGTCAAGAGTAATTGATGAAGATGTTAATGATATAACTTTTCTTGGAACTAATATTGCAATTGATTGTGATTAGTTCCCAGGTGAATATATGATAGTTGGAGAGACTTAGGCACGAGTTCAGTAGACTGGTAAAGATGAGCCAGTTCAGTTTATTATCAATCGTGCAGCGATATCTGCTTCAACCAAAATTCAACTTCAAGCAAGCGGATAGCCTACAACGTTTTCAATTGATGTTGATGTGTTACAGCCAAGAGATAAAAAGAAATAGGCTATGAATTTAATTATGTTCAATGAAACAGAAGATAAAGTAGAAGGCGGCACAAAGGTTATACCTCAAAGTAAACACCATGCTACAACTCAACCAGTTAAGATTCAGGAAGAGATTATCGGAAAGAACATAGAGATTTATTGATGTCAAGAGTAGACCTTTTTGGTCTGCTCTTTTCTGTTTTATAGAGGAATCTCTAAGAAATTCTACCTAATATTATGAAGAACCAAATAATTGGAGGTGTTTAAATGGACAACTTAGTCGGCATGAAAGAACTTTATGATATAAACATAAGATTGAATCAGCCGTTGCAAATTGGTAGTCGTAAGTATGATATAAATGAAACGATACTCAGCTTTGAACGTGCAGATATTGCTTAGATAAATGAAAGTAAACATCATAAAACAGCTAAAGGTGGATTTAATAATAACTTATTAATCGACTGGGAAATTGACACATAGGCGACTTTTGCTATCACTCATGGAATATTATCTCCTACTACTTGGGCGGTTTTAAGTAATTCCAAGTTAAATGAAAGTAAAAAGAAATCAGTTCCCTATAAAGAATCTGTTGATGTAATTGAAGACGATGATTACTGGTATTGTTTATTAAAATATATACCAAACCATATTGATGGTTAGTGGGGACTTTAGGGTAATCCTGAGAATGAACCATTACCTATGGGTAGAAGACCTTGGCTACCATTAAAACCATTGCCGCCTTCAAAAGACAAGTTTATATTCTGTTATGATATGGAAACTGGTAATAGAATTATGAACTTTGAGGTGTGCGGCAATAAGGTTATATTTAAAGGCGACCATAGAAGAGTTATGGTTGATTATACTTTTGATTATGAAGATAAGGTTGTTGAGCTTAGTGTTGGTAATAGATTGTTTAATGGCTTCTTGAATTTAACAGCCAAGATGACCACAAAAGATTTTATTACTGGAGAGCCTAGGACAGCAATACTTGAAATTCCAAGAATCAAGATGCACTCTGATTTATCTATGAGACTTGGAACGAGTTATGATGACCCAGTTGTTAGTGATTTCTATTTTATCGGTTATCCTTTAGAAAGTAAAATAGATACATAGATTTGTAATATAACTTTTCTTAATCATGAGTTAACTGGAGATTATATCTAAAGAGGTGATTAATTAATGGCAGCAAATAAAACAGTCTATACGCTTGATTTGGATACATCTAGGTTGATAAATAACTATAAGGCCGCATTGAAGGAAATGCAAAATGCAGGTGTTTCAACCGATATAACCAAAGGGCTTGAAACTTAGTTAAAGAAACTTGAATCTGAATATAATATCTTAGCTAATGCAGGTAAAGCAGGTTTTACTAATACAACTCAAATTACTAACTTCAACAAGCGTGTAGAAAAATTAATGGCCTCTTTTAGAGGTTTTGAAACTAAGCTTAGCGACGTTAGTGGAAAGATTCGTGAGGTTGCTTAGAACTCACAGAAAGCTGGACAGAAACTTTAGAACGCTTTTAGTAGGGTTGGTTTTAAGGACGCCGCACAATAGATGTAGGCAGTTCTTAGTGCTACTGATAGGGAAGCTAAGTTAACAGAAGTTGTTAATGAAGAGCTTAAGAAAAGAGCACAAGCAGTTGCTCAATTGAAGGCTGAATATGAGGCTGCGGCCCAGGCTGCATAGGTTGCAAATACCAGAATTTCAGCAGACGCTTTGAGTTCAAATGCTACTGCAAAAATTAATGGTAAATCAATGTGGACTTCTGGTAAGAATAAGCCAGATGAAGCTACAAGACAAGCTGTTGTTGCACAAGCTTAGGCAATAGCTTAGGCGGCATCAAGTGGACAGTAGGCTTGGGCTTAGTTTTGTGAATATTTAAGAAATAATGGTCTTGATAAGATATTTAATAAATAGGCACTTCCTGGTGTTGAAGATACTATTAAGGCTATGTAGGCTAATTATGCCAATGCCGCTCCGTTGATTAATTAGGCTTAGTAGGCTCAATAGAGATTCAATGAAGCTTAGGCTAATTTCAATTAGATTGGTAAGAACAATAATGGTACTCTTAGTCTTAATCGAGGAGTATTAAGTGGTCTTACAAGAGAGTTAAATAATTTTAATGATGTTGAAGAACATTCTCTTGAAGTTGTTTAGAGAGCTATTCTTAGTTCAAATGAATTCTCTCAGGCTGAATAGCGAGTAGCTAATGCGGCGAATAATGCTGCAGGTTCTGCTTCAATAGAAGAAGGAGTTATTTCTAACTTAACTTCTGATCTTGCAGATACAGCTTAGGAAGCTGAAAGAACATCAAAAACTTTTGAATAGTTAAAGACAAGAATCACAATGTTCTTTAGCGTTACAACTCTATTTAATTCTTTAAGAAATCAAATCAGAAAGACATATAATGACGTTAAGTAGCTTGATAAGTCATTCGCTTCAATCGCTATGGTTACAAAGTATAGCGTTGATGATATGTGGAAGTCTTATTCACAATATGCTGAAATGGCTGGCCAACTTGGACAAAAGACAAATGATGTTATTAAAGCATCTGCTTTGTTCTATCAGCAAGGTCTCGATACAAATGAATCACTTGCTTTGACTGCTGATACTATGAAACTTGCTACTATTGCAGGTAATGACTATCAGACAGCTACAAAGGAAATGACATCAGCTCTTCGTGGTTTTAAGATGGAAATGGACGAAGGTGCGCATGTTACTGACGTTTACTCAGAACTTGCCGCTCACGCTGCCGCTAGTGTTGATGATATCGCTCAGGCGATGGCAAGAACTGCATCAATCGCTAACTCAGCTGGTATGTCATTTGAAAATACATCTGCTTTCTTAACACAGATGATTGAAACTACTCAGGAGTCTGCTGAAAACATCGGTACTTCTTTGAAGACTATTATCGCAAGATTTACTGAGTTAAAGAATAATGTTGCTGGAACTTCTGAATCTGAATTTAGTGATTTGGAATACAATAAAGTTGATAAGGCATTAAAATCTGTTGGTGTTTAGCTTAAAGACGTCAATGGACAATTTAGAAATCTTGATGACGTATTCCTTGAATTAAGTAAGAAGTGGGATACTCTTGATAGAAATACTCAGCGTTATGTTGCTACTATCGCTGCAGGTTCACGTCAGCAATCACGTTTCATCGCTATGATGGATAACTATGAAAGAACTGCAGAACTTATTGGTTATGCCGCAGATGCTGAAGGAAAAGCCGATGAGTAGTTCGCTAAATATGCTGACACTATGGAGTACAAACTTAATCAGTTAAGTACAACATGGGAAGAGTTCAGAGTTAAATTGATGGATAGTGACTTATTTAAGGGAGCTATTGATGGTTTAACTACTCTTGTTTCAAGAATTAATGCTATTGATTTTTCTAATAAATTTGATTTGGCAAAGGTTTTGGTTTCAATACCTATTGTAATAAAGAGTATTAAGAATATTGGTAAAACTCTTGTTTCTTCAATACAAAATTCAATTTCTTCAATGAAGAAAATAGGATAGGACGTGGGAAGAGTCCTTAGAGCCAATATTACAAGAGCATTAGGAAGAGTTCCAGTTGATATTGCTTTAGAACAATAGCAGCTTAAAAATAAAATTTAGGGAATTAAAGATAAGATTTAGCAAGATTTTAATCTTTCTCCTGTTGAATTAAATATTGTACTTGACAACGCTGACTTACAAACTGGAGAAGTAAATATTGAAAAATTAAAATAGGCTTACTTAGAATTAGGCTATAGTGAAGCTGAGGCCGCATAGAAGACATAGGCAGTAAAGGATGGATTGGATGCAGATGGTGCATCTGCAGATAGTTTAACTGGAAGATTGCGTACCCTTGGTTAGACTATGAATCTTAATTCTGAAAAATTAGAGAGAATGAGTAAGCAATAGGCATTAGCTAATGCAGGCATGTCTCTCTTTTCAGTTGGAGTATCGGCTTTTGCAACATCAATTGTTAGTTATTTAAATGGATTGACCTCTTTAGGAGATGTGCTTAAGACTTTTGGTACAACTTTGGGTATTACTGCAGCGCAACTTAGTACTTAGATAATATTATAGAGAATTTCTTTATCTTTGTCAAAAACAAAATAGGGCGTAATTATTAATGAAGCTGGATACGTTGTTGCAGCAAATGGTGCTGAGGAGGCAAGTTTTTGGGAAGTATTTGCTGCTGAAAATGCTGTGCTTGCTCCATTACTTGCTATTGTGGCAGTTATTGGAGTTCTTGCTGTAGCTATAGCTGGAGCAATATATTATCTATCTAATTATACTGGAGCAACCTATGAATTAAAAAAGGCTAATGATGAATTAGCGGCTTCTGAAAAAAGATTGACAGAGGCAAAAGAAAAAAGAAACGAGGCTAGGTCAAAAAGTAGTCAAGATGCAGAAGAATTAAAAAAGGCAGAAGAATTAAAGAAAAAATATGATGAACTATCTGCAATTACAAATAAGTCAGTAGAAGAAGAAGAAGAATACAAAAGTGTAATATCTGAGATTTTAGAGACAGTACCAGACATAGTTGAACATTATGATGAAATGAATAATAAACTAACTGTTACTGCAGACCTGTGGGATATAATTCTTCAAAGACAGAGAGAGGCCGCAGGAAAATCGGCAGAGACAGCACTTGGTGCATCCATAGCAAAGTATAATGCTGAGATTGATAATACTAAAGCTCAAAGAACTTTATGGGATGTAGAAAAGAGAACTTCAGAAGATATTTTAGGAAAATTTGATAATGCTTTTCAAGATACAGGTTTTGTTCTTTCTGATGAAGATCTTAAATTGTGGAGACAGTTTACAAATGATTTTGAGTCTACTAATGAAGAATTAACACAAAAGTTTTGGTTTGGAAAAGGAAAAGAAGGATTTGAAGAACAGATAAAAGCTTATGACGAGTATGTATCAAATTTATAGACAAAAAATGATGAAGAATGGAAAACAAGTGGCGAAAATGCATATAAGGAATTAGTAAAGGATTATTAGTAGTATTATGAAGACTTGGGCGATGAAAATGGTATTGCATATGTAAAAGCATTATTAGCTCTTAATAAAACAAAGACCAATGTTGGTAAGACGAAAGGACAATTTGCTGTTGATTTAAAAGGCGGACTTGAAGGAACTGGAGATAAATATAAAACTGAAGGTAAATTTACTGGTAATGACCTTAAAAGTTGGGATAAAATTGACACTGATATTAAAAAATACATTGCTTTGGGTCGTGGAGAAACAGAAGAAGAAGAAGCTAAAAGTTTTTATGAAGAAAATAGTAAGACGAGCGATGGGATAGAGAGTATTTGGCAGGCTTATCGGGCTGGAGTTGCCGCAGAGGCAGTATCTAATTTTAGCAAAAATCCTGATAATTTTAATTTTTCAGAGTATGACCAAAAGAGAATAAATGACTTTTATGCAGACATAGATACCTCTTCTCAAAAACAAAGAGACGATTTTGTAAAATCATTTTCTAATGCAGATGTTTAGTCTTATTTAAAAAAAGCCAATAAAGAGTATAACAAAATATGGGAAGATACGGTTATAAATGGAGATAATTCTTTAACTAATCTCTTTGGTAAATCATCTAATTATTTTGAAAAATGGACTAATTAGCAAATTTCTTCTTATGATAAAGCGGCAAGAGATTCTTTGGAAAGAGCAGGAACGGATGCACAAGATGCAGCCAAAGAATATCTTTAGTTCTTAGATAACGCTTTTGATAAAAGTAATGTTAATGTTGATGACAGAATTTCTTTTGTTGAAGGGCTTAAATGGGAAGAAGCTAATACTTTAAACTGGGAAAGCTTTAAAAAAGAATAGGTTAAAAGTATTCGTGAAATTTTTGGTAAATCTGAAGATGAAGCTGAAAAGTTTTTTAATGACTTATCTGCAATGGCCACTGACGCCAATATATATTAGACTACCATTAATGGAGTATAGATTAGTGAGCACTTAGAAAAGATTAAAAAGATTGCTGATGTTTTAAAATCAAGTGGCGCTACATTATCTGCTTATATTGCGCAAGGCAAGGACGAAGTTTCTCTTACTGCAGGAGAATACGAAAATCTTTAGAAAGTATTTAAAGATTTAAAAGAAGCTGGCATAGAAGGTGTTGACGAATTAGTTAAATATGATGAAGCAACTGGCAAATGGAAATTTAATGTTGCTGAATTAAATAAGTTAATTAATGAAAATAGCGAACAAACATTGGCTCAGCTTCAATACGCAAAAGAGAATAATAATCTTAGACAAAATGAAATTAAGACAAGATTACAAGAATTATCTAAACTAAAAGAACTAAATGACGAACAAAAAGAAGAAAAAGAATCTCTTGAAAGTGAATATGATACTCTTACTTCAGCCAATGAAGCAATAGATGATAAGGTCGACGCAGTTAAAAGTCTTAATGCAGAAGTTGAAAAGAATAATAAACTTTGGAAAACTTCTGAAGGTATTATTGAATTAACTGGTAAAACAGTTGATGGATTTAGTAAAGCTTTAAGTTCATTTAGTTCTGATGGCTTTATGGACGCAGATTCAATTAGTGCTTTAAACGAAGCATTAAAAATCTCTGGCAAGAGTGTTACCGATTACGTTGGTAGAAATTTACAATTAAATACTGGATAGCTTTATGCAGATATCTTAGCAGATATTGATAGACAATTCAGTAATGGCGATTTTGCTAAGGCATCAGAAGAAGAAAAACTTCAATTAATTGCATTACGTCGTGAACTTATTACCACTTATGATGAGTATTTAACAAAACTTGAAGAAGAGGGCGATAAGGTTACTAAGGCTATTAAAGAAAAGGAAAAAGCTGATAAAGCCTATGCTGATTAGCTTGAAGACGTAACTGAAAAGCAAGAAAAACTCAATGACGCTTTAAAGGAGTATAATGAACTTCTTAATGGTTCTGACAATCGTAAATCTTCTCTTGATTATCTTTATAACTATGATGAAGCTATTAACTCATTTAATGATGAAATTAGTCGTAGTAAGGATTTAATGGCTGATTCAAAAACCATTCAAGATTCTGCCGCAGCCCTTACAAGATATGCTTAGGCAACCCATAATCTTATTGCAGAAGAAACTGCTAAGCAGGATGTTATTAAACAAGGTTTAGCAAACTATGTAAATATGATTGAGAATGGCAGTTACTCATATACAAATAGAGAAACTGGTGCAACAACTAATATTAATTTCGGTAACTATGCTAAAAAGGACAGTAGAACTGGTAAATATATTATTGACCAGAGATTACTTAATGAATCTAAGTTTGCTGATAAATGGAAAGACCAGCTTGAAGAATAGGTTTCAATGTATAATAAATATGCAGATGAATTACTCAAATCTGAGGACAACGTTCGTAAAGCTGAGAAAGAAATAAGAGATGAACGCAATGCCGCATTGAAGAAATATGTTTCAATGGAAAAGGAAATTGCGGATGCTCTTAAGGCGGCATATTAGGAAGAAGTTGATTAGCTTAAAAATAAATATGATTCAATGAAAGATGCAGACGATGATTATATTGATGCATTACAAAAAGCAATTGATAAATAGAGAAAGCTAAGAAAACAAGAATAGGACTTTGAGGATTTAGCAAAGAAAGAAAAGCAACTTTCACTTATGTCTCGTGACACCTCTGGCGCAAATGCAATAGAGACAAGAAAGCTTGAAGAAGAAATTAAGAAAGACAGAGAGTCACTTCTTGATGAAGCAATTGATAATGTCATTGATGAACTTTCTAAGCTTTATGAATCACAAGAGAAACTTCGTGATGAAGAAATGGAACTTAAAGAAGCTTTACTTGATAATACCCTTTATTGGAATAGCCAAGCAGAAGCTCTTGCTGGTTCATTTGAATCTGGAGAGGAATATGCTCAATATCTTTCAAGTCTTTCAAGAGAATATGCCGAAATGACATTGGCAATGCAGTAGGATAAATTAAATGAATACGGTTAGACTTATACTGAGGCTACTGAGTATATGGCTATGGTTGCAATGGATACAACTTCTGAAACTGGAGACTTCATAGTTGATACTTTAATAGTGACAGGTGAAGAAGTAAGTAATATTGTAGCTGAAACTGCTGAGTCATTTACAACTGAGGTTGTTCGTTCATATAATGAGACTACTGCGGCATTTATTGCAGATATGCAGAAGGCAGAAGAGGCTATTGATAGTGCTAATAAAGCATTACAAGAGGCATATGAAAAGCTTAATGAATGTGCTTAGGCCGCCAATAAGGCAGCGGAAGAAGTTGCTAAGGCTTACGCTGCAGCAAGTGGCTCTGATACTCCTGTATTTGCTAATGATAATCCAGCCACAATAGCACAAGCAAATTATCAGCATTAGCAAGATTTGGTTGCTGAAGCAGCATAGAGAGAGCAAGATAAGAGAACTGTTGCTACTGCAACATTACTTGGTACTTTAAGCGGAGTTAGTAGCTTATCTTACGCCTCTGCAGATGTGTCTAAATTAACAAATACATCTCGAAAAATGATTGCGGATGAAGTGAAAAAAGAAGGATTTTATGTTGGCGTTGTTAATGATACAATGAGAGCTTATAGAAAAGATAGTGATTTAGCTGAGTGGCTTAGAGTTAATGCTCCATCTTCATCAGTTAAGCGTTATCTTAATGGTGGTCTTGCAGACTACACTGGTTATGCTTACGTCGATGGTACTCCAGAAGAGCCAGAAGGCTTCTTAACAGCCGAGCAGACCCAAGCAATTGGTGATGCAGCTAAAATCTTCTCTGACATTCCTTGGCTTGACCATTCAAGTTCAAACACATCTGTTGTTACTAATAACGGCGGCGACGTTAACGTTGAAATTAATCTTAATATTGACCACATCTCATCTGAGACTGATATTGATGAAATGATTCAAAGAGTTAAGGATGAAATTGTTGATGTTGCTCGTCCAGAAGGTACAAACGTAATTCTTCAGCAATAGCTGAATTAAATATGGAGCCACTTCGGTGGCTCCCTTAAGGGGGGGGGTTTTAAAATGAAACTTACTGAACATTTTGATTCAACTGAGTTTAAGTGTAACTGCGGAGCAAATCCTCCAATGAGCGCACTCTTAGTTAATCGTCTTGAAGAACTTCACAAATATATGGGAGCAAAAGCTGTTATTATTAATAGCGGCTATCGTTGTCCAAATTGCTCTGTAAAGGTTGGCGGCTCAAGAACTGATGCCCATACAAAAGCTATGGCGGCAGACATTATGGTAAAGAAACAGGATGGGTCTTGGTATACTGCAGAAGATATTGCCGAAGTAGCAGAAAGAATTGGTTTTGGCGGAATCGGTATGATGAATAATGCTTGTCACCTTGATACTCGTGATTCAGAGCCTTATGCCAATAACCATTGGTTTGGTGATGAGAGAGATGGAAGAAACTTTATTGAAACCTTCCAGCGTGGAACGGTATTCCCTGGCGAAGCTCCAAAGGAACCAGCTTCTGTTGAACCCGCTCCACAATCTCATGTTCTTCAAGTTTATCTTGATGGAGAGATTATCTTCGAAAAGATTATATAAGAAAAAGGGTTAGTTTATCTAACCCTTTCTTTGTTAGAGGAAAAACACACAATTTCTACATTATCATAGGTAAGAGCTTGACTTCACTAACACAATGTGTTATAATAAAAGAAAAGCGAGGTGAGAGAATGAAGCCTAATGATTTTTGTGGATTTCGCTTCGGTAAAATCCATACAAGCGACTTACAGCTTGAAGTAGTAAGTACATCAGATAGATATGAACCAAGAATACTTCCTGCGCCAACAGATTCTGTAATGGACGTACCTGGCGGCGATGGACAGTATTATTTTGGCTCAGTTAATAAGAACAGAGAAATAACTTGTAACTTAGCTTTTGATAATGTTTCAGAACAGATTTATCGTAAGATTCGACAGTTATTTGCTACTGATAAATTATAGGATTTAGTCTTTGATGAAGAGCCTTATAAAACTTGGAGAGCAAAGATTAAATCAAAGCCAGAGTTCAAATCTCTTTGCTTCACCGATAGTGATGGCAAAAGAGTTTATAAAGGAACTGGCAAACTCGTATTTATCTGTTACTTCCCATATGCCTTTGGTTTTGATAAATATATGGTTAGAGCATCTGACTATTATACGTTAACACCACCAGAGTGTATTATTTAGGAAGCCTACTCTGACAATACTTTTGTTAAAAGTTCTAAAGATAAAATGGAACTTAGAGACTTACCAGAAGATATTAACTATCATTTAAATACCAATCCAAGTGATTATGAAACAAAATAGATTGGAGAGTAGATAGCTAAAGAATTAAGAGAAAAGGCTTATCGTAATAGACAAAACAGAGATTGGGAGCCAAATGATAAAACTCCTTGGAAAACAGGTTTTCCTACTACAGAGTAGGTTCAATGCGGAGAACTTTTTTTCAATACCCCCAATGGAGAGAAATCAATAATTGATGTAAGAACTTATTGGGATAATGTGCCTGAGTGGGAAGATACTGCTAAACTTCTTTATACTCCTACTCTTGATTATGAGCAAGAACTCATGTATTTACCACAATACTCGAAGACAGATTTTATTAATATGGAACTTGGCTTTAATAGTAGTAGGTCAATGATTGGTTCTCGAATGTTGGTCTATAACCCAGGTGACCTTCCAGTTGAATGGGAGATTAGATTCGATGAGAATAAGAGAAGTTTTTGGTCATGTCGAGGTGGCACAAAATTCAGAATTAGACGTTTCAATGTTGAAAGACTCAGTATTGAGCATGCTGTTGACTGGTGTGGATTGACGACATATAATAAAGAAGATAATGATTATTTTAAATATGGCAATAAGTATTTTAAGAGAAGAACAAATGGCATTGATGAAATGGTAAAAGCTATTGAAAATATGTCAGATGAGGACTTTCCTTAGATTCGTAAGCCATGTAATCCAGACGCAAATGGTCATATAGATACATCTGTATAGCTTTATACTAAACAAGAGTTAATTGATTTAGTTAAGACTGGTATGTTCCCTGCTGATAAACAGTGGGGAGAGAATGGACATCTATATTCAACAGTTCCATTTGAAGAAATGAGCGCAGATAATTTGGCTCTGTTCCAAGACCAAAAGGCTGATAGAGTTGCTTTTAATCTTCATTTAGAAGATGGCATCTTTAGTGCGCTTAATAATAAAAATAATCTTCAAGACCTTGGAGAAGCACATCCTCATCATTGTTACTATGTTGAACCAATTCCTCGTCAGAAGCTTGGTCACTATATTAAACTCTTCTATTGGCAAACAATATAGTGGCGCGGCGACAGAACACCAGATGGTAAGTGGATAGCTGATTAGCGTTATCTCGCTTTGGCTAAAGACGTTCTTAGATAGGATGATGATGGCAAAGTTTACGTAATTGATGAGAACAATCCTCTTGTTAATTTTATTAAAATGTTCTGCACAATTACTGAAGATGGTGAAGTTAAGAATCGACGTGATTTGGGTAAGGAATTTAGAGATGTTTATAAAGACCTTGATTTTGAAGAAGGAATTGAATTTGCAAATCGTTATGAGGAGCTTTTTGATAACTGTATTGATGAAGAAGAGGAATATGAACTTTATTGGGAAACCTTAAAAGACTTACTTCGTAAATTCACTCCAATGATTGAAAAAACCTATAATGATTATTCTAAATCTGCTGGTGGTGTTATTGTCAACATGGAAGAAAAGATTGAATAGTTTATTGACAGCTATATTAATCATCCAGTTGAATATATTAATTCTGACATGAGAGATTTAGATTATATGTAGGATGTTTTCAATGGCTATAAAATGCCAGAATGGATAACTGATGATTATATGGAAATTGA
>Ga0116146_1002071_pt1 | contig 18691 bp, 25 predicted proteins | sample AD_JPNHG2_MetaG_FD_89748 | JGI IMG/M metagenome (GOLD analysis project Ga0116146, IMG submission 89748) | Active sludge microbial communities of municipal wastewater-treating anaerobic digesters from Japan - AD_JPNHG2_MetaG | ecosystem: Engineered > Bioreactor > Anaerobic > Digestate | place...
TGAGTTCCGTCAATTCCTGCGTGGGGTCGGTAGATAGTCTGATTGGTTCAGTTAAATCTTCATGATCTATCGTTACCAACAGGATTAATACCCTGCCGGTCTCCTGCGCGTATGCCGCCTGCCGAAAATTCAAACTTACTTCCGTCATGGTAAAATTTCCAAATCAAGATTTACTTTATAAATTAGTCCGTCTCGTATCCAACTTGGCGGAGCGGTAAAACGCATTTCCAGTTCTTCTTCGGTAACAGGGTCTTCCCACGTAAAGCGTAACGCCCCGCCAGATAAATCAGTAATATAAAAATTTTTAAACGCCGCAAGCTGTGTCTCCGTTAAGATAATAGTGCCTTTAAGCGGCCTGATTGCCGCTGAAGTTCTTTTGCGTACTTTTGCTGGCCCCGTGTCCATTGAAGACCGGATTGAAGTATCGGCCATTGATTCCGCGTAACCTTCAATCAATAATATTTGTGGTAAAGTTTCCGGCCATGTCATCTCGCCACCAGCCTTTCCTTCGCGCTAAAATTAGTTCTCAACATCTGATTGGTATTGGAATTACGTTGGCCCATCTTCTGCGCGATTGCTTTATCAAGCATCACATCTATTTCCATTCCTTGCGATGTTTCTTTTGTTGATGTTGTTATTTCAGAATTATTATTATTGATTATATTAATTACAGGTGCGCCCACGGAAGCCCGGACTCCCAAGTCACCCCTAACTCTCGCGAGAGGAAGTATCGCTTCGTGTCCGGCTTCTCCCATCAAGCCCGCGCCGTGCGCCATCGGAAATATAGTTGGTTTTGTAACTACGCCCCCGCGCTCGAAAGGAACTAAATTTCCCTTATGGAAAACTCCGCCCCTAGCCATCCCGCCAATAATCATACTGCCGCCGCCACCACCGCCCGCGAACAGTCCGCCAATCCATCCGCTGATGCCCTTACTTAGCGGCTCAAAAATTTGTTGATAAAGAATCATCTTCATCATGTCGGAAATCATGGATTGAATCATGTCGGAAAATGAAGCCTTACCAGTAAGGCAAAAATCGACTATCGCGTTGGCGCTTTCTTTTCCCCACCCCTCAATAGCTTGTTTTAGTTCCGCGTATTTGTCTTCAACAGCTTCCAGCTCTTCGATATGTTCGTTAATTTTTTCTGTACTTTTATCAAATTCAATCTGAGCTTGATTTACGGCTCGATTATATAAGTCGTGGTCTATTGCGCCGATTTTTAAAAGATCATTAAGCCTTTCAAGCTGCGCGTTGTATTTTTCGAGTGGCGTTCTTGTTGAATCATAAAGAGTTTTAATTTCCGATTGTAAAGCAACACGCCTTTTTTCAGCTTCCGCAATTCGTAATGCAGATTGTTCCGCCTTTACCGTTGCTTCTTCTCTTTGCTGTGTTTCCTCTTTTAGCTGTTCGGCGCGTTTTTTCCGTGCTTCATCTTCTTTCGCCTGCTGTGCTTCCAGAGAATTTAATTTAGATTCGGTTTCCTGTATTGCTATAGATAATCTTTTATAACTTTCCGCTTCGCCAAAAACCTTACCCAATACGCCTAGTTTTTTTTGCGCTCCCTGAACCCAGGAAGGAGTAAGGTTTTCTTGTTTCTTTTTCAGCGCATCAAGTTTTTTTCTTGTATTCTCAATTTTTTCCGGCAGTGAATCAAGTTCATCCGTAAAAGCCCACGCCCCCAAGCCGCCTAAACCTACCCACGCCGCTTTCAATAAGCCGCTTTCGTCCGCGGCCTCTTTCATCGCTTTCGTGATTTCTGTGAGCTTAGGAAGCATATAAGTTGCCAGCGATACGCCCAAGCCCTTAGCGTGCGTGCTTAGCTCTTGCAAATCGTCATTAAATTGTTCTGCCGCCCGTCCCGTTTCAGTAGATAGTTCGATTCCTAAATCCCGCGCTTTTTGCTCTAGCTGTTCAATTCCAGCCGACCCAAGGTTGAGCATGGGGATCAATTCCGCGCCCGCCCTGCCGAATAATTTTGTGGCCAGCGCTGTTTTAGTGATACCATCCGGCATTTGCGCAAATTTAGTGGCTATTTCTTTTAAAAGTTCTTCGGTTGTTTTAAAATCACCGGCGGCGTTTTTAACGGAAATCCCCAACGCGTCAAATCCCTCACTGGCGGTTTTTAAGCCAAGCTGGACGTCCATTGCGTTGCGCGACAATCGCACTAATCCGGTTTGCAGTTTTTCCAGCTCCACGCCGGATATAGAGGCGGCATATTTGAGTGTTGAAAGACTTTCGGTCGATACGCCGACCTTTTGCGCCATTTTGGAAAGTTGATCTGCCGCGTCAATAGTGTTTTTCATGAACAAACCGAAACCACCGGCGGCAGTGAGCGCAACCATAGCACCCCGAAAACCAAAAACGGATTTCATTGTGTTGTTAAACGTAGTGCCAACCTTGCTTAACGCGTCCTGTATGCCCTTCGCATGAGTCTGCGCGGCACGGCGAGCTTTCCCCATATCACTCTCAAATTGCACGTGATTAGCGGATAGTTCTGCTCGTAATGCACCAATAGGTTCAGCCATTCTTTTTCCTTTTCATTTGTTTCAACGCGGTTTTAAGCTCTACGCTAATATTTCGAGTGCTTTTTTGTAGCGATGTAATCTCTGATAGTTTGGGAAGTTTTTTCGCTCGGTAAAGATTGGCATTAATCCAAGCGGTAGTGTTTCTTCCATCCGATAATGCCACTACCGCCAGCCTTGTAAGATACGGAGTCAAATCCCAAAACTCAACCGGAGAAATACCAACTAAAACAGCCGCCTTATAAGCCGAAAGAATCCACCCTTCCGGCGGTTTTTTTTTTCATCGCTTTTTAAAATCGGCTCTTTTCCAAAATAAGCCCACTGCAGAGCTTCCTGAACGGCAAGCGACACGGGCACAAACGGCGCGTTCATTTCCAGAATTTTTTCCGCCGTCATTTCGGAATCGTTAATCGCGATAGATAAAATATTTGCGACAACCTCAGGATTAAAAAAATCCGGCGCGTCTCCGTATTTATTCTCTATCGCTGCAAGAGCTTTCCACGTAAACCTCACCGTATAATCCTCGCCGTTAAGCTGGATTTTTTTTTCTCCTAACGCGGGATTCATTAAGCACCCTCATAAGACCAGGTAATATCGTCAGTGATTTCGATGGTGATTGAACCTTCAACCTTGCCATCAACCCCGCCGCTGACGGACATCCCAAGCACATAACCCGCGAACGTAGCAGTCGAAGCATCCGAAAAAGTAAGTTTAAAATTCTTTTCCGTTCGCGCTGCCCGCGCATCCATAGCCGCTTGTTGACCCGTATCGTTTTCCAAATCCCAATTAACCGAAAGCGTAATCTGGCCTTCATCCGGCAAACCAATAAGTTTTTCTTTTGCAGTGCTTCCCAGATGTGAAACGTCAATAACAGATGCAGTTCCTGAAGGCCCGTCAAAGCTAACAACTTCGCCAATTTCCGTCCACTCCAAGGGGGTTGCCAACGCTTGATCAGTGTTATCGGTTATAGTTTTGCCGGTCGTATCAATCCCAACAGCGAAGGTATCGTCGGTAACAAAGCGCACAACAACCACTTTGCTATTAAGCGTTGCTGCATCATCACCGGCAAAATTGGAAAGAGTTACAATGTCTCCTTCTGCTAGGCTGTGCGCCGTCGCGCCCAAAATTGTTGGATAGCCGACCGTTAATTCGGTAACAGTAACAGCTTCCCCGCTAGTTCCGCTAATTTCTAATTTTGTCCCTTGACTTTCAATAGCCACTTTTTTTCCTCCTCATTAAATTTAGGGTAAAGAAAACCCTATTAATTTTCTGTTCCCCAAACCATATAGTCGGCGATGATTCTGTGTGTGCCGACATCAGGCTCGTAATAATCCCTTTCACTTTGAATTACGATTGAGTTCAAACTTACTGAATCAACCCTAAATATTTTTGTGTTAATTGCTCCTCTTATCGCTCTTGCTAATTCCTTTGCCGCCGCGTATGTTTCCGCCCATGCCTCAATCTGAAATCTCACATGAGCGATGCCGGATACTCCGCCAAGATGAACATCACTTGCGCCCGTAACTCTAAAGAACAGTATTAAAGGAAAAATGGGATTCTGCGGCAGTTCAGCGGCATAACATCTTGTGGTAATCGCCCGGACTGAATTGTCCGCAAGAATTGAGTATCGCAATGCTTCTTCAATTGTTGAAATCGCCATTACCTATTCAGCCCTTCAATCTGCTTTGTTGTTAGCTTTCCTTTTTCCGCTCGCTTCCTTAATCTTCTAGCCGCCGCGTAAATTTGTGCACGCAATTCTCGTGCAAGTATCTTTAGCGCAATCTCTTTTGTAGAATCCCACGCATTTCGTAAAAACGGATTTGGCGAAATACGCCCTGTAAACCTACCTGTCTTTTTTTGCGTCCTGTCTTTAGTGCCGAACTCTATAAGATGCGCATGAGGCGCGGACGAACCAACATAAACCGTAACTCTTGTCCTGTCGTATGTTTGCCCCTTTTTCTGGCTCGCTTTTAAGCTTGTTGATATTTTTAATGACTTTTCCAGATTGCCCGCATCTCCTCTCGGAACGTTCAGCTTTGCGACATTTAGAATAGGCGCGGCTGATTTTTTTAAAGCATTTCTAACCGCTGTTTTTTGCATTGATACTGTGGGAAGTTGCTCAAGCAGGTTAAGTAATTCCGGCAGTCCTTTTAATTTGCACGTGAATTCTTGATTCATTCCGCCCTCGCTCCCGCGTGGAGTTCTAGTCCCTCCCTGCGTCCTAGTTCTAAGCAAGCATAAATGTCATACTCTTTTCCGTCATATTCGATTATGTTTTCCACTCCAACATCTCTTCTCCACCATATTCTGAATTTAACATCGATGCTTGCCACTGTTTGTTTGGCCGCGTATCTTTCCGCGCCCCGTAAATATTGCACGTTTGCCCAAACGGTCGAAACATCTGACCATGTTTCGATTACTCCGCCAAAACTGTCAGTTGTTACGGTTTTCTTTTTTATAATAATTTGCCGATCCATTCTTCCGCTAATCATTAAAACTCCCACAACGGCGGCACTAAATTAATTAATCTATAATAAGTAATATCTTTAGGGCTTTCACTCATTTCGTTTCCTCGCTCCGCGTGGAGTTTTGCCGCCATATGTTTTATCGCTTGCTTTGCTATTACCGGAACATCCGCGCCGGTGTCTCCATATCCACAGGTGAAGGTGATATAAATAGGGTTGGATGGATAAAGCGTTGCTGAAGGCCATGAACAACCGTTTTTTAAAACTGCCCTGCCGCAATTTTCTCCGTTAGTTTCAACAATATAATCTTCAAAAGTATATTCCGTTCCGTCGCAGTCTTTATATTTGATAGAAAAATTATCTGATTGCAGATTGCCTAATGGTATTTTTATGTAATTAGAAGAGGGAAAAAAATCCAAATAGAGAATCCATGTTGCTGTTATCAACTGTCTTCTGGTATCGTTCTCCACGCTGTGTCTTGCGGCTTTCAGAATTTCTGCTAGATACGTGTCCTCATCGGTAACCGCAGCTTTCGTAACGATAGAAGTTCCGAAAGAACAGCTTGCAGTCTTCACGCTGGCTACGGTTCTTATATAAGATTTATTTCCCGTGTATTCTTTTTCATAAGTTGCGTTGTCCGTTTCCGTTGTTACCTGTTCGAAAGCTCCACCCATCCAGTCTGTATAAGTAGAGTTGTCGTCGGATTCCTGAATTTTAACGTCAACCGTTCCGTTCGCTCCGCAAGTTCCGGCCTGAAAATATACAATAGCCGGATACCCAAACACATTAACTCCAGTTCCTTCCAGCGCGTATAATTCATTAACCGCTTGAAGCCCCGGCGCGATTGATTGCGTGCTTCGCAAGCTCTCGGCAAAAGTAAGTGAATCCAGCCTCAAATGTGCTTTCAATTCGGTAAGTGATACCGGCTCAACTATCGGAGCTGAAAATAAAATAAGTTTCATTTTTTTACACCTTACAGAAAACGCCCTTGGAACGCTATTTCTGCGCAACCCCTTTTGTCTTTTCGTAAGTTCTTAAAGTTCCCAATCCAAGCATACCAAACAAAAGCGTTACTAAAATTCCCATATCTAAGTAAGGCAGTTCAACTTCAGAGCCGCAAAGTTTTGCTATAAAAAAGATAAAGGGCATTAAAATGTAGTTATAGGTAAATGCCGCCCCGCAAACCCAACCGAGAAATGGCCGCCACCCGGAAACAAAAACGCTTGAACTTGCCGCCTCGATTTTGTTGATTTCGGTCTGTGCGTTTTTTGCACTTTCCTCTAGCTCTAAAAGTTTAACTTCCAACTCCGCCGCTTTAGTCGCGTCTATCGGGGCTTTGCCTGTAATTGCCGCACGTATATCCTTCGCCAGCGACCCGATACCGCTAAACACCTCACCGACATTTATTTCTGCTATGCTTATTCCCATTAATACAACCAACAAACTTCCGGCGGAGCATTCTCCGTTTCCATATCATCAACATGAATATATGTTTTTCCTATGCCTATTCTCGTAAAGCCTGCCGCAATTAATCCGCCTAAAATTTTAAATCTTGTTCTGCTATCCACCGCCTTAATGTCTGCCGCCCTTCCTAAAATATGATTTTTAGTTTTTGAACCCACTGCTTTATTATGAGCATCACAGCGATAGCCAGAGTTAATAACGTAAGCCACGTCTGATGTTTCCCGCGCCCGGATAAGCTTTGCGAGAAAATCAAGTTGCATCTCGTTGCGTTGGCAACAAGGGCAGTTAAATTCTTCCAGTTTAAAATATTTCATTTCTCATACAGCTTATCTTTTATTTTTGTGGTGTCCGCTTTAATATCCTGAACAACATCGTAAATGGCCTCAACTTGCGTTTCGGTTTTTGTGATTCTTGATTCATGATTAATAAATCCAAGAAAAAAGAACCCGAAAATACTAATGATGAGAACAATCACGCACCACCATTTCACCGTAATCATTGTTTCCGAGGTGTCAGTATAGTTGTTCATACCCCCCCCTACGCCGATGGGGTTGGGATTATATATCCGCCCGCTACCAATGGCCTGTAAACAATGTAAACAGTGCAAACACATTCATCGTCGGTCGCACCGCCTATAACCGTAAGCTGGATTTTTTTTCCGCTCGCGATTACTCCCTGACCGAAATAAGATAAGTGTGCACCGGCGGTTAAGTTTTTCGCCGCCCCCGCCTCACTGGATATAAACACCACCGGCGTATCATCGGTTGACTGAATAGATATTCCAGCAAAATCGCCGTCTGGATTTGAATTGTCGGTGGGAATAATTATGTAGAGAAAATCAATTAAGCAGTTTTGCGCCGTGATATTAAATAAGTCATAATCCGCCGCAGCTTGTTTTAAATCTATTGTCCGCGAAACGAAAGTGCTTGAAGCCGGTTGCTTAACTACCCATGTCGAGCCGTCGATATTTACATAGAGATTTCCCGTATCGTATTCAAAAAAAGTAGAACCGCTTGCCATTTCCGGCTTTATATCCGTAGATAAGCCAATAGCTTTATTTTTCAAGTGGCCTATGTATGTAACTGCCATGCTTACCCCCTTTCACTTTTGAGAGCGGGAGCGGGTTTCCCCGCCCCCCCGTTAAAATTAACTGGCCGCTGGCCTTATAACAAGATAAGAAACAATCGCGTCATCCTGAGGGTTGGCAGAAAATTTAAAATCAATATATCCTTCCCCCGCTGTTGCTGATATTCCGGTTACATTTCCAGTTCCGTCATCCAGAATATTCCAAAACACAATATCTCCGGTAGCGACATTGGCTACTGTTACGCGATTAGTATCGCCATAATCCGCGTCAGTGGCCGCCACTTGGTCGGCGGTAACAGAGGATTGATCGGCATGGCCAGTGGTCTCATCTTCGTGGTCGTTGTATTTTGCTTTAATGTCGTTCAGCATGGTTATAGAATCGGCAAGAGTTGTGGTAGCGACTTCGCTCGAAAGAGCTTTCGCCGCGCCCTGTGCAGAGTGATAAGCCCAGCCCGAACCGAGAACCATATCGGCGTTATGCGCTGCATACAATGTCATTAAAGAATTTGTGAGAGCGATCAACGAAGCAAGGTCGTCGGCTTCATCTTCTATTGCGGCAGTAGATTGTAATCCCGTTGTGTGTCTGGTGGCGTTGCCAAAGTGATTGATAATATCACCGCGTATTTCGTTCGCCAGTGTTATCGCCGAAGACAAACCGGCGATATTCTCTTCGTACGACATAGTAACACTATCATCTGCCGCAACTAGTTTCGGAAGCGCAAGGGTTACCTTGCCGGTCTTATCCATCGTCACATCACCGCTTAATACTGCCGCCGCACAAGTTTCGCCCGCGCCTTGGCCGATGACAATAGAACCCGCTGCCGAATTATCTAACAGAGTAACGTCTCCATCTGTTTTAGTTCCCACCAATACCGTACCAGCACCGGCGGATATCATCGTGTCCTCAACAGCCTTTGCGGCAATTGTTACGGCTCCGGTGGCATCCATCGTCACATCACCGCTTACAGCGACACTAGCCACTGTGGTTCCGTTGCCGACCAATATTTGTCCACTTGTCTTCGCAGAAATAGCAGCGGCTTTGCCATCTGAATCTCCAACAAGAATACTCCCCTGTGCTAATGCGATGTCAGGCGCTTCCAGCGCTCCATCCGCAATACTCAGAACGCTACCGCTTTCCAGTGCAAGCGTGCCGCCGCTTTCCACGGTTATAGTTCCGCCGTCCGCAACAACAAATTCCTCTCCACCTTGTTTTCTGTAAACCTTAGATTGATAACTCATTTTTTTTCTCCTTTTAAATCCTGTGGTTTCCCCGCTGGGGCGGCAGGATCGACCGCCCCAGCGAGTATCCATCGAAGGACAGGTTTTAACTTATCGCGGGCGCATCAAGAGGATGGCCTTTAATAATGTGAATACCAATAACTGCATTAGTCGTTGCCGCTTCCCTCAGTTCAACTTTGAGAAATCGCTTGCCGCCGACATAGCCAACCATAAAGGTAGTATCTTCGTCGTCAATGAGCGGTGTTGCTGGTACGCCGTCCGTAATGCTACCAGCGCCAAGCAAATCGCCATCCTCCACATAAGCATAATCTCCAGCCGAACCCGTTCCATCATCGTCGGCGTGGGAAATCCGAAGCGACATATAGTTAGGGTCGTCAATGTCCCCCGCGCCCGTTGAAACAACGATAACGGCGGAATTAAAACCGGCAAGATCGATATCTTGATCGCTGGTATGACCCGTAACGACAATAGGAGCCATTATGGTTTCTATTTCAATATTATTGTAAAGGTCTTTCATTTTATTTTTCCTCCTTTTTAACTTGTAGCAACTTTTAAAAGTTTAATCGCTTCATACATCACAACTCCGCCGCCAACTCTCTTTGTCGTGTAAAAGTGAATGTATGGTTTATTTGTGTAGGGATCACGCAAAACGCGAATACCAAAGCGATCAACAATCAAATATGCTCTTTTAAAATTTGCGTAGGCGATTGGATATTTATTGCTAGCAACAGACGGCATATTATCATCAATGACCACAGGCTTTCCTAATAGCAGGTTTGGCGCACCTTCTTTTAAGCCCAACTGCCAAATGTAATTCCCCTCACCGTCTTTGAATTTTCTCACCGTACCCTGCGTTGATGTATTCATCAGAAAAACCGCGCCTGGTTGGTAGGTAGCTTTCAGTGCCTGTTGTAGATCAATCAGCTTATCCACGTCGGTAAAAGTAGAACTTGCGCCGGTTGCAATAAAGCCGATTTTCCCCCACGCGTAAGAAGCGTTAGTAACCGTTGTATAGCCCAGAATGCCCTTTGGTTTTTCTACACCGTTACCGTTAATAAACGCATCGCCTTCGGCTTCGTTGAACACAGTAGCCACTTCATCAGCAAGCCACTGCTCGATATTAAGGGAAGAGTCGTCAAGCAGTTTTTGAGTTGCCGCCGGATTTGCGTAAAATTCTTTTGTGTTGATAGCAATCTTGGCCAGTTGCGGAGTGCTCGTCTCAGTTCTTGATGCTTTTTCTCCTACCCAGCCGCTGGTTGCGCCACCCTGATTAACTAGCTTCTCATAAGTGTCGGTAGAAATATTCACAACGGTTGCGAGCTGGCGCATAACAGAAATAGTTGAAGCAACGCGGTCAATTTCTTTGCTCATTTCTGTAGGAACGGTAAAGCCGCCGTCCGGATCAGATGAGCTGGATAAAGAAGCGCGAACTTCCAATTCTTTCAAATTTCCCTCGATACCTTTCCGGAACCATTTTTCGAATGCCTCTTTGTGTTCGGCTTTCGCGCGATCAATCTCAGTCTGTCCGCCGCCCGGATATTTCCCGCGAGAAATAATGGTCTGCAAGTCTTCGAGTTCTTTTTTCATCGCGGATATTTTGTCGAGTTCCGCGTTTATTTTTTCAACCTTCTCAGCCAGAAGCGGGTCTGCATGGCCTTTCTTTTCGATTTCTTTGAGGCGATTATCGTTTTCAGCCTTAAACTCTTCAAAGGCACGCCCCAAATCTTCAATGACAACATTAATGTCTTTGGACATTTTTATTTTCCTCCTCGAATTAAATTAATTAAAGTTTCTAATTTCTCAGCTTTCGCGGAATCCCTCCGCGATATATCGCGGCTTCCCGCCGCCACTCTGGCCGCGTAAGACCTTGAAGCCCCTGCATCCCGCAAGGCACGTTCAAGTTCCCGCAGCGTTAAGTCTCTACCTTCAATTTCCGTTTTGATTTCTTCCGGCGCGTTGGCAAACATAGAGAGGTCAAAAAGCGCGTTGACTTTTTTTTCGGTTTCTAAAACCGTATCAATTAATCCAAACTCTTTTGCTTCACTCGCCTTAAACCACGTCTCGTCCTTCATTAACTGTTTGAGTTCGCGTTTCTTGCCGCCTACTTTATCGTAGTAGATGTCGAGCATGTTATCGCCAATCTTCGCCAAGACGTCCGCGATGTCACGCAAATCGTGTTGGTTACCCGCGACCAAAACCCAAGGGTCGTGAATCATATACATTGCGGATTTGTGCATTTGGATTTCATCGCCAGCAAGGGCGATGATGGAAGCAATAGACGCGGCCAGGCCTTCCACTCTTGTTATAATTTCCGCGTCTTTGTTTTTTAGCGCGTTAAAAATCGCCACGCCATCAAAAACATCACCGCCCGGTGAGTTAATTCTTAAAGTGATTTTTTTTGATTTGATTGAAGCAAGGTCGCGGACAAAAGCATCGGCCTCAATGAACGGCCACCCAATAACATCATACACTAAAATTTCGGTATTATCATTTGCCGCCGCTTCAATTTTATACCATTCCTGTTTTGTTAGGGTCTTGCCCCAAAATTTGGCTGTTGCCTCAGCGTTTTTTATATTTCTATATTTAAGCATTGTTACCCCCCGTGCATAGCAATGGCGAGAGATGGTTGAAACGGTTTGTCAAGTTTCGCGCCCTTGCTTCTGTTTTTTGTTGCTTCTAATGGTTGAAGATTTTTTAACGACCAACAAAGACGAAAATCAATATCATCTGGTGTCTCAAAATTAAAAGCCGCGATGGGAATTTTATGATCGATATGCCAAGCAGTTCCATAATTTTCCCATGTCATTCCCGGCTTAAATAGTTTTTCGATATGTATCTTTAGTTGCTCAATGGTGAAGTTGACCAATAATTCCCAATGCCGCCCCGCCTTCATGCCCTTACGCAGCGATTCATTCATCCGCTTAGAGATTGTGCTGCTTAAATTTCCCTTATGTGTGCTGCGAAACTTTCGGTTAAATGTTTTTGAATATTCGCGCCGTTTTTTTGGGTTGATCTCGTTCCATTTTTTCAAATATTCTATGTGACGCTGTTTATTGGCCGCATACCAAGCCGCCGCCCGCGATTTAATTATTCCCTTATTCTCAGCATAATATTCTTTTTCATATCCTTCGTGACTCTGGTAAAACCTTTCTTTCCGTGCCTTCATTTTTTCGGGATTGTTTTTTTGCCATTGTGACGTTGCCGCATTTGTGCATAATTTGCACCATCCTCGCAAACCATCGCCGCGCCCTTTGGCTTTCCCAAACTCTATTTTACTTTTATTAGTTTTACATTTTGGGCAATACTTCATGGCGTCGCACCGTCTTTGTCAGGGCTTGGATTGTCCTGTTTTATTGAACTCGTTCTCGTGGCATAACGCTCCCCACCGGGATAAGGATTCAAATCTTCAAGCTCCCTGACTTCGTTTGGATTCATTATTTCTTTGTCAATAGCTGTTGCATAAGCGGCAAAGCGCGTTGCCATATCGCCGCGCAGCAACCCGTCCATTTTAAATTTTACGTAGTGTGTTTTTCTTTCATCTGGGGTGAGCAAATCTCTAGCTAGTGCTTTTTCAATATTCACCGCCCACGGCATTAACGAATAAATTACAAAGGATAATCCAAATTGTTCGGCGGATGCGAAGGTGGGATTGGTATCATCCGCCATTAACATGGAAAGCGGCAGGGAAAAGAAGATGTCTACAATTTCTTTTTTTTGGTAACGCCTCGTTTCGAGAAATTGTGCGTCTTGCGGATTAATCGAAATCTTTTGTGCTTTCATTCCTTCTTGTAAAAGCATTACTCTGTGCGCCTTACCCAATCCACTATATGTTTCCATAAAAATATCGGTGAATGTTTTAGGGTCTTTCAGTGTGCTGGGGTGTTCAACAATAACACCCGGATGGATTCCATTTCCAAAATAGCTTGCGCCGAACTCCTGAGCCGCCAACGAAAATCCGATACTCTCCCGCACCTGCTCGATTGGATTCATGCCCATGTAGCCGTTTGTTGATAAGCCGCGAAGATGTAGAATGTCAGAGCCTTGAACTTCTTTTATTGAGCCATCGGGAAAACGGCATTTGTAAATCAGTTTATAAAAATCAGTTTGTTTAACTTCTTGAACCACATTCGGAGCTAACGGGATTAATTCGTTCACCTGTCCCTTATGGGTATTTTTAAGAGCAAAAAAATTTCCGCGCAAAAGAAGATGAACTAATGCCATACTCCAGAACTCCGGCGCGGTCATCCACTCGTTCGGTTGATCATGCAATAAAAAGTAGAGCGGGTGTTCTGTTGCTTTTTCTTTGTCCTTGCCGTTTTGTTGCATGAGGTGGCAGGGCAATTGAGAAAAAGCCCGTGAAAGAATATTCACACAGGCAAAAACAATTGCTGATTTTGTCGCGTTGTCGGAAGTTACGCTGATCCCGCTAGAAGTAGAGCCGCCCGAAACACCCAAAATAAATTCTTGCAACTCGCGAGATGAAAGTGCCTTGGGTCGCAAGCGCGATACAAAACTCATTTGTTACTCCGTAAAAAAAAAGCAAAGAGCATAAAAATCAAGCCGCAAATTGTGAAACAAAGCCACGGTCGCAAAAGATATAGTCCGTAACCAAAAAGCAAAAGGCCGCCAAAAAGAAAAATGTCTCGAACATCAAGATTGATGTGCGATTTCAAGTTTTGAAAAAAGCGTCTATTTTGCAAAAAAAACCCCCGCCCCTGCTTTTTTGTTTCCCTAAGTTAATTGCAGCCCTCACTGGAACGCCAGTTCGCGAGTAGGTAATAAAATTACCTCTCTACAAAGAGTAAAAAGCGTCCCTATTTTTCATACTTCTTTTTTATTTTGGCGAGATGATTGCGAAGCGTTTTTTTTGTTATTTTAAGTAGTTCACACGTTTCAGAACGCGAGAGCCCCTTCCCCAAAAGCGTAACGACTTCCCGTTCTCTTTTCGTCTTGCCAGGCAAGTTAAGCAAAAATCCGCTATAGGCACTATCTCTCACCGTGATTATTTTTTATCCAGCTTTATGGCTAATTTTATATGACCGGATAATTTTTAACCAGTAAGATGTGGAAAATATGGAAAACCTGGACGGTTTTTTCGCTTTAATTGTAATTATGTTGAACGCGCTGGATAAAAAATGGGAAATTGATGCAACGATAATCCAAAAAAAACTTGCGGGATTATCCATACAGCCGCAATTATTCCGTCAATCCGATTTTATTCCAGCGGTTTCATTTTGTGTTTCTCACGATAGGCGATTATAGCATCGTAAGATATTCTAATAGTTCCCCGATATTTTTCGGCTTCAATATCCCCACATTCAATCCACCGGTAAACCAACGATTTCGAAACGTCAAAATATTGCGCCACCTCGTCAACTCTGTAAAGTTGTTTTTCCATGACTAAGCCTGCCCCAGTAAGCTTTTTCTTATTTCATCTTTTGTTTTACTATCGTAAGCAGATGCTGTTTTTACTTCTTCCAGAATTCCACAAGCCATTACAGCCGCAATTATTCCGTCAATCCGACCCGTTGCTTTATTTTTAGAGTATTTTATATCGCCTGCAGCATTCGCCTCCGCCACTACGCACGCGGCATTCCACGTCAGGCATGGATTACCATCATGTCGTAATGTTTCGCCGATAAGTTTTTTTTCAAACACTTTTACCGCCGGTCCCATCGATAGATATCCCTGCCCGAAAGGCACTATTTCCGGTAATTGATATCCGCTTCTGTCTAACGCGGGCAAAAAATATTTCTCGACATAAGCGCGGTCAAAGGCGATTTTCTGCACACTAAACTTATTACAAATTTCAAAAATATCTTTCACGACAAAGTCATATTCTATGGTTTTGCGTGGCACGGCGTTAATGTAACCAGCGTCCCGCCACGCGATATACGGCACGTGGTCTTGGTCTTCTTTTTTTTTAAGTTCGACGCCGGGAAGCCAGAACCATACTTTAAGTCGCCAGTAAGGATCGGCTTCAGATGGTTCGAACACTAACGCAAATGCAGTTAGATCGTGAACGGCAGACAAATCTAATCCACCCCAGCAACGGCGATTTTGTAAAATTTCTAGAGGATAATCTTTATCCTTGCACGCTTCCCATGCGTCGCGCGAAATTGCCGGATTTTCCGCTTCTGTCCAAACACAAAAACACAATCGCTTAACAGTAGCCATTTTCGAGGGGAGGCCGTAAGCCTCTTTTATTTGGCTCCTAATATAATTGTATCCGGGCAGGCCGTGAATCAATGAAGGATTAACTTTAGGCCACAATGATTCATCGGTTAAATATTTATCGTTTTCTAAATCCTCTTCATCAAGCGAGCAAATATAAGAAAAAAATTCATCGTTTTGAATTTGCTCCAAAGCAATTTTACTTCCCATATCATGATATTCCCAACACACGCTTGATGTATTATGTCCCGCGTTAGTAATCATAAAACTTAATGGTTGCTCTCGGAATTTAAATCCTGCTCTAAGCATTTCGATAGCTGTCCCGTCCGTATGCTCGTGGATTTCATCTAGTAAAGCAATATGGGGTCGCGGCCCAGATTGTTTTTTGTCAGATGAAATAACCCGAAAAAAAGAGCCACTTTCCAAATGAGATAAATTCCAACATTTTTCACCAACTCCGGATGCAATAAGGCGTTTATTAATCTCCGGCGATAATTCATACATCGCAACGGCGTCGCGAAATAATATCATGGCCTGATCGCGTTTGGTCGCTGCGGCATATATTTCTGCTCGTGCTTCTCCATCTGCAAGCATTCCCATCAATCCTATGCCCGCGGCAAGCGGAGACTTACCACACCCCTTCGCGCCTTCAATGTAAGCGACGCGGAAACGGCGCTTTTTATTTTTTTTCCTTTCCCAACCAAATAACGACCCAATAATAAAATCCTGCCATGGAAACAAAAGAAAAGGTTTCCCTTCATATTGTCCACCGTTTAAATGCAGCACCTCTTCGAAAAAAGCGATTGCTTCGCTTGCTTTGTGTTCGCTAAACGCGAACGGATAAGATGTTGATTTTGATTTTTCCAAATCGTTAAGGTGGCGCTGGCAAGCTCCCCGGACGTAAGCCCCCGCCAGTATTTCACCGCTTAGCACCTTGTGTGCATAAGCGGTGGCGCGATCTTTTTTTCTTTTTATTTTCATGACGCGAAAAATCTTTCCTTTTTGCTCGTTATTTTGTTAGGTTGCTGATTAACCGCGACTCTACTTCTACTACTCGGAGTCATCCCCATTTCAACTAAGCATTCCTTCATTTGTTTCCACGCTGTATTCTTTACCGGCACATAAGGATTTTGTATTGGAAATCCAGTTTTTGTTCCCACAATCACGCCCCTTTTTGCAATTTGTAATACTGCATCGCTCCATGTCGCATATGATTCGCAATACATTGCGAATATAGTCTGATCAAGTTCGGTTAATATTCCCGATGGTTCCAACTTCTTTGCTTCCCGTTTCCATATTTTTTTTGCCTCCGGGCTGAGACCATCAGGGCACGCGGGAAATTTAACCTCTAGTTGTAATTCGTTTTCCGGCAATGGCCGATGTCCCGGATTTCCCATCAATATTTTTAGTTTTGTCGGCTTAGGTTTTCTGCCACGCATTTTACCCCCCTCCTCTAATTTTGCGATGTTGCGAGCCGAGCTCCCCACTCGGTTTCCAGCGTTACCCCTCTAGACATTTTTGCCACCCCCCCCTGTGTTCCAGGGGTGCTTATTATCAATTGGTATTCCACACACATCACATCCCGATATTTTTCCCCTATGCTCTTTTGCTGTTTTCCGATTATGACAAGTGATGCACAATGTTTGTAGGTTTTGCTCGTCGTAAAATAAATCACTGTCTCCACCGTGCGGGATTATATGATCGCACTGCGGAGCAGGAGTAAATCTATTGCATAGCTTACAAGTATAATTATCACGAGCAAATGTCCTTAACCGTAACCACTCCCAGCGTTTAGAGTTAAATAATTTAGGATATTTTTCATATCCCGTTTTTCCTGTGTTTTGCTGAACGTAGCCATGTTCCGGGCAGTATCCGTAATCGTTACATGTGCATTTCAGTTTAATCACCCCCCTTTCCTAAACCACTTCCCCCATAGTTCTTTCATATTATTTTTTCCAAATCTGATATTTAGATATAAAATCCACCGTCTTTTCTTCTGCTGCACGTAGTTAAAAAACACATTCATAGCTATCAATAAGTTGTGTAGTAATGTGCGTTTTTTGCACCTTTCCCGTTTCTCCCCCGATTCCGAATTAGTCAAGACTTTTTCGGCATCACATCTTTCCGCTACTTTGCCGCTTTTCCATAGGTGTGTAGTGGAATTTCCTTGTATTATTCTGATAGTTCTGTAGCGCCTCGCAAGAATTTCGGCGTTGATAATCGCATAATCTTCGTCTTTGTGCGCAGAGATTGTTGACCAATCGCGGGCATCATAGTCGTAATTTTGGACGCGGTATCTTTTGCGCTTTTTTTTTACTAATTCTTTTGCTTCGTCTAGTTTTTTATTTGCTGTTGCTAAAATCTCTTCCGCTGGCATAGTTTGTAATTTCATTCCCTTCCTACCCTGTAGTAATCATGCGCTGGAGTTTTTAAACTCTAACAGTCCGTCTTCCGATTTATGCTGAAATCTGCATATTTCCTCGGTGTTAATTTTTAGAACATAGTCCTGCATTCCCTCTTGTGAATGTTTCTTGTTAATATTCTGAATTATAACTGACATCCCTTAACCCCTACGTTGTCGCCTCGATTTTCCACAATAAGCGTCATTTCGTTTGGATTATATCTTGCCCTTGTTGCGCCTAACGTAGTAGGCGAATATCCGGCAATCTCACCATATCCGGTAAACCCCTCGGTATAGGTTTTTAAATAACTCCCTGTGATCAGCCCCATTGTTACCCTCTGCCCTATTTCGGTGCAGTTAAAATTTGGCGTGAGCCGTAAAAACGCTTTTGCGAATTGTTCGTGGACATGGGACATCATCACTAAGTCGGCATCAACCATATCCACCAACGATTTAAGTTTGTTTATTTTTCCGCCTGCGGTGTTCGCTGCACCCATGCCGTGATGAATAAACACCCTCAGCTTTGCCGTAAATTTCTCCGGCGGTGTATAGGAAATGCTTAATCTGACCTTCCGGCGGTTTGGTTTATGAACAAAATAAAGATCGGTAAAGCCAGAATATCTCATGTTTGGGGCGTTCATTTTATCGCATAGTTCTGAATGAACGAACATCTGCGATCCCCGAACAAAGGCTTTCTGCTCATGGTTGCCTAACAAAATCCCTAAACATTTATCCCTGATGGGTAAATATATATCGCAAAAAATATTAACTGCGGTAGCGGCAAGCGTAGCCAGGTCATTTATTTTGAGGTCTTCATCAAACGCTTCAGCGTCAAACCGCCCGTCACCTGGATAAATAGCGTCAAAATAATCACCGCCACAAAACCACAAGGCATAATCATCTTCGGCTATCCTGTCGCGGTCTTTGAGGATATGGCTCATACTCGAACCGCGATTAAGTAAATGCTGGTCTGCAATATCATAAATACTAAACTCCGCGTCCTTGTCGGGGTATTCAATAATCCTACAGCCTGCGGCTTCCATTAATCATCTCCTTGAATTTTTTTTCATCAATCACCGGGGACTGTAGATTTGTCCAGCCTTTTTTCGCCATGCGTTGTCTTATAGCTTCATTAGTGCGTGATACCAAAACTAAAGCCATTTCAGAAATCTCAAGCTTCGCATCACACATTTCTTTTAGGTATTTGTCCTCGTCTTCCGTCCATTGCATAATTATCACCAGAAATAACTAATTATTCCCATAGCCAGAAGCGCAATCATGAAGCTCATCAAACCCACAGCTAAACACACAGCGATATAATCAAATTGGAAAATCAGAAA
>Ga0116146_1002082_pt1 | contig 18575 bp, 31 predicted proteins | sample AD_JPNHG2_MetaG_FD_89748 | JGI IMG/M metagenome (GOLD analysis project Ga0116146, IMG submission 89748) | Active sludge microbial communities of municipal wastewater-treating anaerobic digesters from Japan - AD_JPNHG2_MetaG | ecosystem: Engineered > Bioreactor > Anaerobic > Digestate | place...
CAAAAAAAAAATTGTTAACTATATCATTCTGTAATAGAGTCACAACGTTACGTTGGCTTCTTCGTAAAAATAATAAATTGTTAACTATATCATTCTGTAATAGAGTCACAACCAGTCTGCTATGGTTAACGCATTTGGTAGATTGTTAACTATATCATTCTGTAATAGAGTCACAACGATATGAAAAATTATCATAAAATTTGCTGTATTGTTAACTATATCATTCTGTAATAGAGTCACAACGTTTTGAAGTTGATGGTGTTTTAACAAAAAATTGTTAACTATATCATTCTGTAATAGAGTCACAACAGTCACTGTAATCGCCACTAAAACCAGTAGATTGTTAACTATATCATTCTGTAATAGAGTTACAACTGTCAAGAATATATTGACAATTCAAAAAAAAAATTGTTAACTATATCATTCTGTAATAAAGTCACAACACCTATCATAGCTTTTCTATTATTCTTTCATTGTTAACTATATCATTCTGTAATAGAGTTATTAGGTAATATAATATAAATTAATTAAAAATTAAGAGAAATAATGTCATATTAAGAATTTTGGCACTAAATTTGATTAATATAGGTTATGCGAGTAAAATTATCACAATATGCCAAAATGACGGGTGTGTCCGTCAGAACCCTTTGGAGAAGAATAAAAGAAGGTAGTTTGCCTATTGTTAGGTCTGAAACGGGTAGGGTTTTTGTTGAAATTGATGAAATAAAACCACGTGAACTTAAAGTTTGTGTTTATGCAAGAGTAAGTTCTTCCGAAAACAAAGATAATCTTGAAAGACAAAAAGAAAGATTGATTTCTTATTGTAATGCAAAAGGATATAAGGTATCTAAGGTAGTTACAGAAATAGGTTCTGGATTAAATGATAAGAGAAAAAAGTTAGAGGATGTTTTATTAGATAAATCTATCAATCTTATTGTTGTTGAACATAAAGACAGATTGGCAAGGTTTGGATTTAATTATATACAAAAATTGTTAGAATTAGATAATAGAAAAATTGAAGTTGTCAATGTTCAAGATAATGAGGAAAATGATTTGATGGAAGATTTTGTTTCTATAATCACAAGCTTTGTAGCAAGATTATATGGTAAAAGAAGAAGCAAAAGATTGACAGAAAAAATAATAAAGAAGGTTGTTGATGAAGATACTAAGAGCCTATAAATATAAGATATATCCCAATAAAACACAGGAAGTTTTATTAAATAAAACTTTTGGTTGTGTACGTTTTTTCTGGAATTATCAAGTTGCTACATTCAAAACCTATGATAAAGATACTAATCCTAATCCTGAATTTAAAACAAGTACTGAATTAAGAAAGGAATTTGAATGGTTAAAGGAAGTTAGTGCAGCAGCAATACAACAAAAAGAAATGGATTTCAAGCAACTTCTAAAACAGCTTTTTAGCAAAAAAAGAAAAAATAAAATAGGATTTCCTGCTTTTAAAAAGAAAAAAGGTAGAAATTCTTTCAGATTACCTAACCAAAAGTTTAAGATAATAGGCAACAAAATACAATTAGAAAAAATAGGAAGGGTAAGAATGGTTATTGACAGAAACCTACCAGAAAGTAAGTTGATGTCGGTAACCATTAGCAAAAATCCTTCAGGTCAATATTTTGCTTCTATTTTAATTGAAACAGAAGTAACACCTAAAGTAAAAACTAATAAGGAAGTTGGAATTGATTTAGGAATAAAAACTTTTGCTACACAATCTGATGGTATAGAAATTGGTAATCCAAAGTTTCTTCGCGAAAACCAAGCAAAGTTACAAAGATTGCAAAAACACCTTTCCAGAAAACAAAAAAGCAGTTACAGGTATGAAAAGTGTAGATTAAAGATAGCAAGACTGTATCAGAAAATAACTAATCAAAGAGATTGGTTTCTACACACTTACTCTACATTTTTGGTAAATAACTATGATAAAATTTTTATTGAAGACTTAAATGTCTGTGGTATGCTAAAAAATCATTGTTTGGCAGGTGCTATAAGCGATGTTAGTTGGAGTAAGTTTGTGTCTTTCCTTGAATATAAGTGCAATTGGTATGGAAAGGAGGTTGTAAAAGTAGATAGATTTTTTGCAAGCAGCAAGACATGTAAATGTGGAACAAAAAATGATGATTTGAAACTATCTGACAGAGAATGGATTTGTAAATCTTGTGGTGCAGTTAATCAAAGAGATTTGCTTGCAGCACAGAATATTTTAGAATACGGTCGCAGGAGTTCAGGCGACCTAACGGACGCAGAGGCAGAGGTCACGAAGCCGTTGAAGCGTTTAGAATCTTAAGTGTCATTACTTGACATTGAGATTTAGAATTATATTACTCGTTAATTTGCCCATAAGTTTTCTATAATTTATCATAAAAAAATGAAAAAATTTTGCAATTTAAAGAAAAAAGATGTATCTTTGCATGAATATAATTATTAATCTTAAATTTTCGATAATAAAAAATGATTCAATCTATTGAATTTATAGAAGGATATTGGTTTCCTTTAGAAAAAGAAACTCAAAAAAGATTTAAAATAAAAACTTTAAAACCAACAAAAAATTCGAGAGATAAAAATCCATATAAGATATTTTATCTATTCGAAAAAGGAACAATTATAAATTTTAAAGAAAAAGTTAATGTTATTGTTGGTGAAAATGGTTCAGGTAAATCAACTCTTATTAAAATATTTAATGATTATGCTGGTAAAATGCCAAATAGATTGACACTTGCATTAAGCGATTTTGAAAATGAGGAAAAATATTACCAAAAATTCATTGAACTAAGAAATACAGAAAAATATGAATTTAAAATAACGGGAGATATTACCTATAGAAATTCAATATTTTTTGACGCTGAAAAAGATAATCCAATCTTATCAATTCCAAAAATACTTAATCCTAATGATAAAAATTTTCCATTTTTAGCTAATGAATTAATTAATGCCCAAGAAGAATCCCACGGAGAAAGTTTAATTCCTATTATAGATTATATTTTAGATAATTCTATAAATTATACTATTTTTATGGATGAACCAGAAACAGCCTTAAGCCTTAAAAACCAATTAAGGTTTTCCAAAAAAATCATCGAATCATCCGAAAAAAGAAATAACCAAATAATTATATCAACACATTCCTTATTAATTATAAAACAATTTGATGAAATTTTTGATATGGAAACCAAAAAATGGATTAAAACAAATGATTATCTTAAATCATTAGGGATTAACTGAAAATGTTTAGTTTTATGATAATACATGGTTATTCAGAAAATGAATTAAAAAAATTATCCGACAATAGCATAGATTTGATTATTACATCACCACCTTATGCCGAAAGAAGAAAAAATACCTATGGCGGCATTCCTGAAGATAAATATGTTGAGTGGTTTAAACCTATTGCTATAGAAATTAAAAGAATATTGAAACCAACTGGTAGTTTTTTTCTAAATATTAAACCACATACTACTAACGGTGAAAGAAGTTTATACGTTTTTGATTTGGTTTTAATGCTTAAAAGAGAATTGGGATTTAATTTTGTTGAGGAATATTGCTGGATTAAAAATCCATTCCCAACTGGAACACACGGAAGATTCAAAAATGGTTTTGAACCTGTCTATCATTTTATTAAAGGTCCACTTAAAAAAATAACTTTTAACCCACTTGCTTGTGGAACACCCGTAAGTGAAGAAACTAAATCAAGAGCATTTAGAAAAAACTGCAAAATACCAACAAATGGGAGCGGAATGATTGTAGATAGAGACAATTTTAAAAACTTAGAGTTCGCAAGACCATCTAATGTAATAAAAGCTAATAATGTAACAAACCAATTCACTTTAAAAATGAAACATAGTGCAGTTTTTCCTGAGAAGCTCGTTGAATTCTTTGTGAAATCATTTACTAATGAAGGTGATATTGTCTTGGATTTATTCGCAGGAAGCGGAACTGTCGGGATTGTATGTGAAGAACTAAATAGAAATTATATTCTTATAGATAAAGAAGAGTATAATATTCAATTAATTAAAGAAAGGCTTAAAGAAAAAAGAATAGAACTTTCAAAAATTGATGACGATAATTTTTAATTAAAAAAATTCATCAAATCAAAACTTAAATCATATATTCCTTAAAAAATAATTTAAATAAATTCATTTCATCTTTGAGAGAATATTTAAATTAATCTCTATATTATTCCAAATATCCAAATAAACCTATAAAATAATGCATAACTTGAACGTAATCTTAAATTGCAAAAAGTAAGATTACAATTATGAACTTTTATTCATATAATATTAATGATATTTATTTTTTAGAAAATGTCATTAAATGTTTAAGTCATTAAAAACAAGAAAAGAAAGATTAAGACACAAAATATTAGAAGAATTATTAAAAGATAATCCAAATGTTGATAAAATCATTTATATAATTGAAGAATACGAATCAGATAATATTAATACTATTGAAAAGTTAAAACGTGATAAAAGAATTGAATTGAATCGTATTAATGGAGCCCTTAAGCAAACAATTAATGCTCATGGAGCTATCACAAAAGAACTTATAGGTAGTGCAGCCAAACGTATTTATGGTAGTTTATTAGACTATTCGAATTGTGTTAAGTTTAGAACTATTTCCATACGCGATATATTAATAGGTTTTCTAATAGGAGTAATTTTTTTCTGGTTTTTTTTGCAAAATTAAAAAAAATGAAGTATATTTGCCTAAAAAATATTGAAAGAATACTATGAAAATATTTCTATTAAAATAGTTAAAAATTTTCAGAAATTCAATTAAATATTACTAAATGTATATGAAACAAAAGGATTAACAAAAAAAACATTTAATTATGTCACATCGAATATCATTTAATGAAAAAACACATGCATGCCCTTGTTGTAAAACTCCGTTAACAGGAGTAACTGGTATTAATACTGATGATAAACCAAGTGTCGGTGATATTAGCGTATGTTATAAATGCGGTGCAATATTAACTTTTGGAGCGGGTTTAATCTACAGAAAAATGTCAGATGAAATTTTAACTAAACTCAAAGAAAGCGACTCCGAATCTTATAATTTAATAATTAAATTATCTGAGTATATTAAATCTAAAAATAATTGAAAGAATCAGGTATATTATAATTAGTTTAATTTATATTTTGTTATGACAGAACAAGAAAAAGAAGTTTTATTTCGTTGGCTAAAAAAGAAATCTATAACTGATTGGTTAGAGATTTCGGCCATTGAAGGTGATACGTGGGAACTTTGGGTTAAAACTAGCATTGAAGAGTTAACTAATAATGGTAAAGATGCATTAATTTTATTTGGACCTGAAGTATTATACATAATGGAACACCACAAAATATTTGAACCAGATAAAATTTTTGATATTTTAATTGAATTTTATAATGAAGAATTAAATAAAATAAAAAATGGAAGCGAATAAAATTAAGTTAATTAAAAAAATTTTATTGGGAAATTATAATTTAGCATGTGAAGTAATTCCTGAAGTTCATAAACAATTAATTGATATTGAATCATGTTCAGATGAATCTTTTGACCCAAGTGGTGATAAAGAGTTTGGACGTGAAACGAAAATTAGGCATATTAAATCATTAATTCTACAACTAGGTACTCTCACCACAATTCAAGCCGAATATGCTAGATTCTTTAACTTATTGAATATGTCAGAGGAAGAGCTAAAACAAATATTAACATTGAAGAAAGGTGAAGTTGAAAATTTAAGCTCAGAAATAAAAAAAGTTGTGGATGATAGTAAAAATAATTCTCAAAATAATAAATCCGTATAATCACTAATACATTATTTTTTTTAATAAAATTGTGAGTATTATATTTTTAATTCATTACTTATTTAATGTCGGAAGATAAATTTGAAAATTATATACTAACATTTATAAATAAACATTATTTAGATAAAATATCAAATTATGACTGGGATAACATCTTTAATGAAAAAGGAGATTTTAAAATTCATCATTTAATTAAAGATTTGGGAATAATTTTTGGAATTAATGATGAATTAGCTATTAAAGTATTTAATAAATGGCTAGAACCGATAACAGCCAAAGTCAAATTAGCATTTAATCAAAAAATTATAGATTATAGAGTTAAAGTTAATATTTTCGGTTGGTTTATTGTTGATAAAAATGATAAGATTTACAGTGAAGATGATTTGTTTAAAGCTCTAAAAGAAAGCTTTGAAACGAGTTTTTCTGAATTTGAAAAAAATGGTTTTAAGTATTTAATTAAAGAATGGTATGAAAACGAACAAATTCGCATTACTGAAGAAAATTTACTTTAATTTTTTTAATTCATAAAAAAAAACTCATTAAAAATTTGATAAATTGAAAAAAAAGTATTAACTTTATACTTAATTAAAGTAATTTATTTCATAAATAATGAAAACAATAAAAATATTAAATAAAAAAGCTTCTTTTGAATATGAATTTATCCAGAAATATATTGCTGGAATAGTTCTCAAGGGAACTGAAGTAAAATCTTTAAGAAAAGGAAAAGCTTCAATAAAAGAAGCATACTGTTATTTTAACGGAAAAGAACTTTTTATTAAAGGAATGCATATTGCCGAACACAATGTTGGCGAACCACACGGAACCGAACGTGATAGAAAATTGCTTTTAACAAAAAAAGAATTAAAATTCATTAAAGAAAAAATCGCAATAAAAGGTTTAACAATTATTCCTATCTCGGTATTTTTTAATGAAAAGCAATATGTTAAACTTGAAATCGCTATAGCTAAAGGTAAAAAAGAATACGATAAAAGAGAAAGTTTAAAAATTAAAACATTAGAAAGAGAAGCTAAAATTCAAACATTTAAAAAATAATTCTTATGGATTTAAAAGAAATAGGATTCTATACATTATCAGATGAACGTGTTTTAAATACTTCTGAAACTTCACAAATGAAAAGATGTGAAATGATTATCACGGAATATTGTAACTTTAGATGTCCTTACTGTAGAGGACTAAAAAGTGAAATATATGGAGAACGAAAAATTAAAGAACTTTCATTTGAAGAAATAAAACGCAATATTGATTTGTGGTGTTTAAATATTCCTTTGGAAAATATTCGGTTTTCTGGGGGAGAACCAACATTACATAAAAATATTGTTGATATTGTTGCTTATGCAAAAAGCAAAGGAATAAAACGAATTGCAATTTCAACAAATGGTTCAAATAAAATTGAACTTTATAAACAATTAATTGAAGCTGGATGTAATGATTTTTCAATATCTTTAGATGCTTGTTGTGCAGAAGATGGTGATAAAATGTCAGGTGGTGTAAAAGGTGCTTGGGATAAAGTAGTTAATAATATCAAAATATTATCAAAACTAACTTATGTAACTGTTGGAATTGTTTTAACACCAGAAAATATTGATAAAACAATTGATACAATTAGATTTGCACATAACCTTGGAGTTTCTGATATACGTATTATTTCTGCAGCACAATGGAATAAACCAATACCAAGATTGAATGAGGTTGAAGATGAAATTAAAAATGCACATCCTATCTTAAAATATAGAATAAAACATTTTATTGAAGGTAGAAATGTACGTGGAATGACCGAAAAAGACTCTAATAAATGTGCATTGGTAATTGATGATTCTGTTATTGCTGGCGATTATCATTTCCCATGTGTAATTTATATGAGAGAAAAAGGTGACCCAATAGGAAAAGTCTCTGAAAAAATGAGAGAAGAAAGAATAAATTGGTTTAAAACACATGATTGTTTTAAGGATGAGATTTGCAGAAATAATTGTCTTGATGTATGCATCGATTATAATAACAAGTATAAAAATTTAAGAAAGTAATTATGAAAGTATTAAAGTATGGTAAACTAAAAAAAATAACTTATATAGTTATTTGTCATGAGTGTAAATCTGAACTAGAATACACAAATGAAGACATTAAATTTGATAAAGATGGTAATTATGTAATTTGTCCTGTTTGTAAAAAATTCATTGCACATGTTAATCTTCATTTGAAAGAATAATGAATTGGTTAATTAGTTATAATCATAGTGGTAACGGATGGGTAAGGTATTGCATAGAATATCTAACTAAATTACCAACTCATGGACATCAGCCATTTTCTATGTCTGAAAGAAATAATAATTTTCTTAATGTAAATTTATCAAATGAACCTATTGTTATAAAACGACATGAGATTGAATTAAGTGAAATAAAATCAACTGATAATCTATTGCTATTACTTAGAAATCCTTTTGATGCAATAAAAGAAAATAAAGAGCCGATTAAAGAATTTAATAAATACTATAAACTAATTAAAGTTTATGAATCATTTAATGGTAATAAATCCTATTTCACATATGATTATCTATTTACATTAAACATGTTAAAAAGTTTAAAGGAAATATATAACTTAGAATATGATGAAATTAGGTATAACGATATGAAAAATAATTTTTTATATCACCAACAACAAAGTTTAAGTATTCATCAAAATAAAATAAACGAGAAAGGCACGGATTTAACAAAATATATAGATAAATCATTACTAGAACATGTTCAATCATACTTTAAATATTGAAGAATTAGGTCCATATTATTTTACTTGGGAATATTGGAGAGCTGGAACCTTGAATGATTTTGGTATTCAGACAAGAACCAATTCAATTGAACAAAACAAAAACATTATAAGGACTTATGCAATTGGTTATTTAAATGGTGAAAAATTATGGTTAAGACCTAAAAAAAATACTGTGGCAGTAATGTTTTGGTTTAAAGGAGAACATTTTTGGACACATTTAACAATTAAAGAATTTGAAATATGCTTTCCAGAATTAAAGAAATATACGAAAACTATAAAGAATTAAAATATTTAGCATATCACGATTCGTTAACTGGTTTGCTTAATAGAAATTGGCTTTATAAAAATATTAATACTATTAAAACCAAATATGTCTATTTTATTGATATTAATGACCTTCATAAAATAAATGAAAATGGACATAAAGCTGGGGATGAATATATAAAAAAAGTAATTGGCTGTATTAAACATAATGGCATATTAATAAGATATGCTGGTGATGAATTTATTTTATTTTCTGATTTTGAAAACGAAATATCTACCAATGAATATTTTTCTGTTGGAGTTTCTAAAGTAGAAGGAAATCTAATGGATGCAATTAATAATGCCGATAAACAAATGATAAAATCAAAATTACATTATAAAAAAAATAAAAATTCAAATTAAAAAAAATTAATATTTTTTTTAAAAAAATTTGGATATTTAAATTTTATTTTATATCTTTGCATAAAAAATTAAAGGGGCTTATGAAAAAATTAACTATTGGTGAAAAAATCACTACTTACAACGAAGAATCATTCAGGTCTTACATGAAAGAAATTAATGAATTTCCACTCATGACTAGCGAAGAAGAGTTTAAAGTTGCTTCCGAAGCCAGAAAAGGCAATAAAGAAGCATTGGCTTATCTTATTAATTCAAATCTAAGATTCGTTATTAGTGTTGCAAAACAATACGTTGATAAGAATCACCCAATTGAAGATTTAGTTAATGAAGGAAATATTGGTCTAATTATCGCAGCTCAAAGATTTGAACCTAATAAAGGATTTAAATTTATATCATACGCTGTATGGTGGATTCGTAGATATATTCAAGAATATAAAAACGGCACTGGAGAATTCATAAGAAAACCAAGTAATAAACTTAATGCATTAAATAAATTCAAAGATGTAAAAAATTCATTACATGCTACCCTAGAAAGAGAACCAACAATAGAAGAAGTTTTAGAAGTTTTAAACGATAAAAAAATATTAAATATTGTCGCAGAAATTGAACACCAAGAAGTATGTTCATTAGATAGGGAAATTAATGAAGATGAATTTTCTTTACTGGATAATATTCCTAGTTCAGAAAAAACTGATGCTAAATATGATGAACTTTATACACAGCACAAAATAACCACTCTACTTTCAAAGTTAAAACCAAAGGAATTAAAAGTTATAGAAATGAGTTATGGACTAAAAGGCGACCCGCCTATGACATTACAAGAAATTGGAAATATCATGGGACTAACAAGAGAAGCTGTTAGACAAATAAAAAATAAAGCTTTATTTTCACTTAAAATTTATGCTAATCAATTAGGAATTTCTTTCGATGATTTTTACAATGTATGATGATGTAACAAAAGAAATTATAAAAAAAAGACGTGTAGAACTAATATGTCTTGGTATACATCCTAAGCTATTTTATCTTGCTTGTAAATTATTAGACCGCCATATAACTACAGTTTATAAAGATGGTATATTATATCAATTTATAAATGAAGATTATCCAGAATTAAAACTAAGAAATAAACAACAAGAAAATGAATGGGATGAATGGGATGAAATAGATGATTTCTTTGGCTTTAATATCAAAATTAATGATAAAAGGTTTAGTTTCGATAAAGCTGTTACTTTACTTCAAGTAAGTTTTGGAGTTAATAAAATACTGGCAACTAATATTGTTACTGAATGGAGACGTGATAAAATTATTAATGCTGAAATGTATAAAAAATTAAATAAATATTGGCGATATATATCGATTCCATATAATACAGAAGAAGAATTTGATATTTAGTTTTTTTGAAAAAAAATATCTAGAATAAAACATGACACAAATGTGTCCCTAATAATAATTTTTAAAATATTAGAAGGAAATCCTTGAATTATTAGGTGATAAACACCTAACCTATTTAAAAAGCAAAAACCTTTAAATTTGAATAAATATAGGTACACATTTGTGTCCTGAATTAATAACTTATACACATTTGTTGTTAAGATAATAAAATTTCATCCATTCAGTTTATTTTAATAATTTTTACAATATTTATAGAAAAATAAATCATTATGGATAAAGAAAATATAAAAAAAATATTAAGAGAAGCCAGTGAAGAAAAAAAAGAAAAAAAAGAAAAAACCGCTGGAACTAGTGCACAATACAAAAGAATTTATTCTTTACTTCAAAATAACATTTTTAATCATGCAGAAATCGTTGAAAAACTTTGGGGAGATAGAGGAGCTACTAATAGGTCTAAATTTAGAAAAAAACTAAACAGAGAAAAAAGTGAATCTGGTGCAACATATGAATTCGATGAAGAAGAACTTAACAAAATCGCATCAATACTCATGGATACATCTTCAGTTATAGACAAAAATTTAGGAAAAAAAGTAAGAAATAAGTAAAAATACTTGAAACTTTATAATACAAAATATATAGAAATCTACATATGTTAAAAAATAATATGTAGATTTTTTCATATATAAATGTTATGATATGTGTATAAGTTAATATACCTACATAACTAAATATATGAATACACTATCCCCATGATTAGCTTAACTTCATGTATGTATATAATGATTTAGGCAATTTTCTACTATAAAATAGAAAATCGCATAATCAATTATACCGTACATGAATATCATGCAAGATAATTAGTTTGACTTTTAAAAAAAGTTTTTCATAATCAATAAATTAAGTTAAACAATATATTTTTTCAATTACAAAGATACTAAAAATATTTTTAATTTCCAAATAAAAACCAAAAAAAAATTCGATTTTTAACTATTTAACTACACCTTATTAATATTATTATATAAAAACAACTCGTCAAATATAAAGTTTTATTCAAAAAAAATTGTATTAATAAATTTTTTTTTGTATCTTTGTAGCAAATTATTCAATATATGAAAACAGAAACTAAAAAAGCTGGCTTTAGCCTTGTTAAAACTATAATTCTTATTACTCAAATTGATATTCTAAGAAAATTGTATCAATCTAAATTTAATATTGATTTGAAAATGATAATTACACAATATAAGTTTAACCTAATAAACGATACTATTAAAAATTTTATCTATGAAACTTATACTGATGTTATCCTTACAAATGAAAAATATTATGAGGAATATTCCAAAATAGTTATATCTGATGAATTAAAGAAATTTGACAATAAACATAGAATAACTGTTAAAAGAAGAATTACCCTATCAGAACTAAAAGAAAAGAAAAAAACAGAAAAATTATCCGAAAATGAACGACTTATTATGTATTCAATTCAATTAAAACATTTATCAACCAGATTACATAATTTGGGTAAACACGAAAAATGTAATAAAGAAGAAGCACGTTCAATTATAGCTGGAATACAAATTGTTTTTAAAAAATCTTTACCAATACTTGAAAAATATGGAAGACGTGGAGAATTTAAACTTGAAGAATAACATATACTATATTTAATTAATAAAAAATCAAAAAAAAAATCAAAAAAAAATGCAAAAAAATTTGGAAAATCGAAAAAAATGTATTAACTTTGTATCGTTAAACCAATTAAAATTAAATGCATATGAAAACTTCAAAAAAAAATTCAGGAAAAAAAGAAACATTCAAAGTCGGAAATGAGATGGACTATACACTTCAAGAAATTATTACCGATTTCAAAAATGGTGATGATGAACCTTTAGACGGTGATGAAGTTGAAAAGTTAATTGATATTTTAAGAGCAAAAATTAATTTGCATGAGGGAAATATTACCGAAGAAGAATATGAAAAATTATTGAATAAATAGTGTAGTTTTTATTTTTATTTTATATTTATTTTTGATGGAAACTAAAAATGTATTTGTATTCGATAACTCAGAAAATGTTATTGATAGATATATCGTAATTAAAGAAAATGGTGATGGGTTTATGATTAACCACTCACCATTTTCTTTTCCTGATAATTGCTATGGATTTTTTGGAAATGTTCTGGAAGTATATAAACAAAATAGTTTAGAAGATTTCCTATTAAAAGCAAAAACCGATAAAATAATTGGAAAATATGTCAATGACAAAAACAATTTACCAGATGAAGTAAAAGAATTTATTAATAGTTTGTAAAAAAAATATTCTCTTATTCGTAGATAAGAGATGATTTTTTTAAGAAATTATTTGGTAAATTAAAAAATATTTCGTATCTTTGTCAAATAAATAAAACTAATAGCTATGTATATTAATAAAAATGTTGTCGAATTTGAATGGTTAATTAAAAACTATTCTTTAGTTAGATTAAACGATATTCTAACACTTGTAGTGAAATTACATGATTTATTATCCAAAAAATTAGAATATATAAAAGAATCGGAAGAACGGCTTACGGTTATATATGAAATTTCAATTTTACAAGCAAATATTCAAGTAATTAAATTGGCAATTAATTACTTGAATGATGTAGCAATCAGAAATACAGAATATGGCCAACTTTCATTAAATTAAGCTATGAAAAAAACAGTTAAAAAATATTCCGATGTTCCATTCCAAGAAGGTAAAACCTATAAAACTAAATGGAGTACTGGTGAAAAATTCACTATTATTAATATTATACGTAAAGGTGATAAAATTATTCGCTTCGAGGGATTATTTGAATCTTGTCCACATATAGGACTTTGTCCATTAGAGCCAGAAAGATTAATACCAGAACGAATTGAAGATGGTACTATCGATATTTGTTCCAATTGCGGTGAAATTTTATGAAAAAATGAAAAAAAATCAAAAAAAAAATGCAAAAAATTTGGAAAATTGAAAAAAATGTATTAACTTTGTATCGTTAAACCAATTAAAATTAAATGCATATGAAAATTCTTAAAGTAAAAGAAGAAAGAAGTTACACAGATGTAGCAGCTTTCGTAGAAGAACATGAAATTAGTCAAAAAAAAGTTAAGGAAGCTATCGGTTGTTCATTAGAAGAATATGAAGGTGATGAAACAAAAGCAATCGAAAAACTCTTACCTTTTGTTTATTCAACAGAAGATTCTTTTATTGTATTACCATATTACAATTACATTATAGTAATTAGAATTGAAAATTAAAATTTTTTCTGATTAGTAAAATGTTATGTTATGGAAACACAAATTAAACTTTTAAAAAAAATATGCTCGCACTTAAATTAATAATCATTCTTGCTATTTGCTTTATTATATATGAAAAAAAAAACAATAAAATAAATATAATATTATGAATAACCAATTACAACTTAATCATTCAATATTACAAAAAGATATTGATGATATTATCAAAAAAAAGATTCTACCAAAAATATCACAATCACAAACTATTATTATCTGCGATACAACATTCTATTTCTATCCAGATAATATTACACTTAAAAACGATTTCATAACACTTATGAAATACTTAAACCTATCATAATACCTTATGTACACATTTGTGTACATAATAATATCATAACATATATAATACTATTTTAACATATACCCATATACATTATTTTTACCCCATACCACCCTATATAAACTATTATGTACACATTTGTGTCCACCATACCACCATACAAAAAATAATTAAATATACATAATATTATAACACTAAAATTAAATCTTAATATTACTCATTTAGAAAAATATATCCCCCTTACGTATAAATACACATTTGTGTCTTATGTAGGAAATTGTGGTAAAAAATAGGTAATTTTGGGAGTATTGATAATGAGGAAGTTAAAAAAGGTAATAAAAAAGTCTATGTTCTCCATAAATTCTCAGTCTAATATACTAAAATTTTTTTAAAAAAGCAAATTTAAAAACATGTTAAAAAGCATAAAAAGTGATTTTTTTTTGGAATAGGAATTTTAATAAAAGGTTAAAAAACCCTTAGTTAAATGTACCTATAAAAATAGTATAGTTATTTTAGTCCGATAATCACCAAAAAAATGGTAATATAGGACAAAGATAAGAAAATATCCATTCGCATATTAACATATGCAAATATGTAGATATCCCATTAACCATGTATCCAGAATTATGGATATATGGAGATAACTACATACATGAACACTTTAAAACAAATTAAAGCATCCATGTACATAGCAATCTATATATATTTTTTTGTACTACACTTTTAGGTAGCACGTATTGGTTCATATTCTATTAATATGAACAAATAACGTTACAAAGTTACTAAAAAAATTTTAATTTACCAAATTTTTTAACAATTATTTTTCATTTTTTTTTTATTGTTGAATATCTTTTTTAGGTCTTAATTCAGTTTTAGAATTTTCTTATAATTTACATATATAAAAAAATACATATATAGAAATTTAGATATATAAAATTTATGTAGGTTGGAGTATACTCTCCTAACTTAGTTTTTTAAGTCAGCCCGTCATTAATTGACAATACAAAGGTAAGAATAATTTTTCAATTTACCAAATTTTTTAACAATTATTTTTCATTTTTTTTGAATTTTTTTTTGGGGGTAGGTTTTTTCCCGTCAATACTGGTATTTCAGAATTTTGGTATATAAAAATTTTATTCAACCTTTAAATTTTATGGTTTTTTGGATGTTTTTATTTTTAAAAAAAAATTGGGGGTAGGTTTTTTCCCGTCAATACTGGTATTTCAGAATTTTGGTATATAAAAATTTTATTTTATATATATATAAGGTATAAAAAAGTCGAAAAAAAGTTATCAAAAAATTTGGATTGTCAGGTTTTTTTTATTACCTTTGTATTGTCAAACCATTAAATTTAACTACCATGAAAGATATTGTAATTAAACCGAGAAAAAAGCACCCAAGAGTTATAAACCATGAAGTTTGTAAAGGGTGTATGTTTGCCCCCGCTGATGGCAGAACCAATGCCTGTAAAACTTGTGCTAACTTTTTGATTGACTATTGCAATGCTTGTAAGAGACTGGCAAATCTTGATGCAGAATGTTCCAAGTGTAAGAGTGGAAGCAAGTTTGAAAGGGCAACAACAAAGGATTATAACATTCTTTCAGATTAGATAAAAAAAGTCCCAGATTATTTGGTAGTCTGGGATTTTTTTATTACCTTTGTACAGTCAAACCATTAAACAGTTTTATTATGTTACAAAGTGCAATAATTACGGCGTTTATAAATTACAAAGAAAAAACTAATGTTCGTAGCTTATTTTATAATGGGTTTTATTTTAACCCAAACCGTTTAGTTAAAGGTAATTTAAAACTATATAACATATTAATTTTTGATATGCCAGCGGTTAAAACATGTTTAAACTCCAATGATTGTAAAAATCGTTGTTACGCATTAAAAGCTGAAAGACTGTATACTAATACAAAGATATTTAGGGACACTAATTTTTTTATGTACAGTAATAGTCCTGAATTGTTAAAAAATTTGATTACTGAACAATTAAAGAGGGCTAATATTAATACGGTTCGTTTACATTCGAGCGGTGATTTTTTTTCTCAATCTTATATTGATTTTTGGGATGGTATTATTAAAATGTTTCCAAACATAAATTTTTATACTTATACCAAAGTTGAGAAAATCTTAGACTTTACTAATATAGAAAAAAATAAAAATTTCAATCTTATTAGTTCATTTATACATGGTAAACTTAATTTTGGTTCAATTGAATATTGTAAAGAATTAAAAGAAAAATATAATAGTTTTATTTGTCCTGCAACGTTAAATAAAAATATAAAATGTAACAAAGATTGTAAGTACTGTATTAAAAACAAAAATGTTTGTTTTGTGGAGCATTAGTGAAATTTAATTTTTTTTAAATAAAAAGGTTTATTCAATATATTTAGAATAAACCTTTTTTTTTATTAAAGATTTTAATGTTAAAAAAAATTCTCACAAAATAGTAAAAAACTTATTAAAAAATTTGGTAAATTGAAAAAAATGTATTATCTTTGCATAGTTAAATCAATTAAATTAAGTTATTATGAAAACAAGTGAATCATTAAAAGAAAAAGTAAATGAAATTTTAGTTTCAAATGGTTTAGATTTTAATATTACTAAAGTTCCGTTGGTTGCGTTATTAGCAGATAAAACGATAAAAACAGATTATTTTGGGTTATTAAATGAAAAAAATGGTAAAATTATTCACACCGTTAAGGATGGTTACACGGTTTCCCAAAACAAAGAAATAGTTGAAATGATTTTAATGGGTATGGAAAATTTTGGTGAATTATCTGTATATAACGCAGGTGCAATAAATGATGGCCGAAAAATATTCATTCAATTAGCGATTGAAGGATATTCAAAAGTGGGTAATGATTTAATAAAAAAATATATAACTGTTATTGATAGCAACGATGGTTCTACAGGTTTATCGGTTGGCATCGGAAATTTAACAATGAGCTGTCAGAATCAATTCTGGAAATTTTACAAAAGTGGTCAAATGAAGGCTAAACATACCGCCACAATACAAGAAAAAATTAAAACATTACCTATTCTTATTAAAAGTGCCCTTAGTGAAAATTTTAAAATGATAGAAATCTTTAACAAATTTCAAAGTACACCAGTTACAAAAAAATTGGCAAATGATATGGTTAAAACATTGATAGGTTTTGATAGAATAATGATTGAAAGTAAAGAAAAAGAAGTTTCAACACGTTCTAAAAACATCATGAATTCTCTCTATAAAGCAATTGATATTGAAATGAGTAGCAAGGGAGAAAATTTATGGGGTTTATTTTCAGGTGTAACTCGTTGGACAAGTCATGATAATTCAGTTCCGAAGCGTGAGAATGGACGTATTGAAAGCGGTATGCTGGGCAACAATTATCGTTTTAATCAAAAAGCGTTGGAATTTGCCATTGAATTAGTTTAAATTGGTTTGGAAAAAAAAAGGTCCTGAAAACTTGTTTTTTTGGGACCTTTTTAATATCTTTGTATTACGGAATTTAGTTTTATATATTTTTTATATGTTTTTAAAAAAACCTGATTGAATTTTTTATTTCTCCTTTTTTTTTTTCAATCAGGTTTTTAATTTATAGGTATATAAAAATATTGTGTAGGTTGGAATATACTCTCCTAACTTAGTTTTTTAAGTCAGCCCGTCATTAATTAATTAACAATACAAAGGTAAGAATAATTTTTCAATTTACCAAATTTTTTAATAACTTTTTTTTTAAATTTCTCACAATTTTGTGAGAAAAAAATTTGGTAATTTAAAATATTTGTTTTATCTTTGCACTATCAATAACCAATAAAATATTAAAGTTATGGAAACACAAATTAAACTTTTACCTAAAAATTTTCTTAAAGATACTATCATTAATAGTTCTCTTTATTTAGGTTCACTTACTCCTCTAAATAAAGATTTTCTTAAGGATACTATCATTAATAGTTCTCATTATTTAGGTTCACCTACTTCCGTACATAAAGATTTTCTTAAGGATACTATCATTAATAGTTCTCATTATTTAGGTTCACCTACTTCCGTACATAAAGATTTTCTTAAAAATAAAACTATAAATGGCAATCTTTATTTAGGTTCACTTACTCCTCTAAATAAAGATTTTCTTAAAAATAAAACTATAAATGGTTATCTTAATTTACCTTCACTTAAGTCAGTACATAAAGATTTTCTTAAGGATACTATCATCAAAAATTAATTAGTAAACAAATTAAAAATGTTATGTTATGGAAACACAAATTAAACTTTTACCTAAAAATTTTATTAAGGATACTATCATTAATGGTTCTCTTTATTTAGGTTCACTTACTCCTCTAAATAAAAATTTTATTA
>Ga0116146_1002085_pt1 | contig 18553 bp, 18 predicted proteins | sample AD_JPNHG2_MetaG_FD_89748 | JGI IMG/M metagenome (GOLD analysis project Ga0116146, IMG submission 89748) | Active sludge microbial communities of municipal wastewater-treating anaerobic digesters from Japan - AD_JPNHG2_MetaG | ecosystem: Engineered > Bioreactor > Anaerobic > Digestate | place...
CGCTGTAACCTATTTCTCTCGGCCTTCTGTAAGAACAACGGAATCCATTTTCTCTGAGTGCAGCTATTCAAAGGCTTCACAGCGATTGTTGGTTTTGCTGTTACATCCACGCACAGGATGAGTTGATTAGATTTCTTGGTACCGTAGACTTTTTCATTAGACCCGATATTTAGTACTTCAATTTACGGCCGAAATTGCTTAAATACTCGGTATTATCACGAAAGGAGTAGATTCAGACGAAAAATAGTGCAAGCACGGATAAATTAGAATCTCTGAAAACGATGTTGAAGAAACTATTTGTGTTTTCGATAGGCCCTGTATTTTCTGCCTTGATCGGGATCGTTTCTACTCCGTTAACATCGTGGCTAGTTGCTCCTTCAGAATTCGCTTTGGCATCTATGTTCTCCTTGTTCGTTAGCTTATCTAATGCATCTATCTCTCTTGGCATGGAACACGCGTTTGCTAGGGAATATAATCTAGCTAGCGACAAGTTACGCCTTTTTAATAATATAGTATTATTGCCATATATCGGATCAATAATATTATCATTGTTACTTATGTTGAATTACCATTATATAACTTCCGCTCTTTTCGGATATCCCTCCCTCCTTTTAACGATCCTCCTAATTATCTGTATTGTGCTTTCGGTTATTAACTGTTTCTTTTCTAATTTATTGCGTATGCAAGAAAGAGCACGTTCTTACTCATCTAGAATTATTATTTATAAACTAATTCATTTCGTGAGTCTAATATTGATTCTCCTGTTTTTTAAACGGAGCGGAGAATCCATCATAATAGCGTCGGTAATAGCTGAAATTGCGAATTCTACCTTACTCCTTTCGGCTAATCCAAGCTTTGCAAAATTGACGTTAGAAAATATAGATTTGAAGCTAATTAAAAAATGTTTGAAATATGGTCTACCTATGGTTCCAACATTTTTACTAACTTGGGCGTTTAATTCTATGGATAAAGTAATGCTTCGTTCGTTTGCTTCATATCGTGAGCTTGGTGTTTATGCTGCAAGTTTTAAATTCGTTTCAGCTCTTACAATTCTTCAAACAGCATTTTCGTCTTATTGGTTACCTACTTCATACCGTTGGCATGAGGAAGGTGTTTCACCGTCAAAGTACGGAAAAGTAAGTAACGCTATTTCTGTCCTACTTTTCTTTTTAGCGGGGATTGTCGTAATTCTCCGCTTTTTTATATCCTGGCTTTTGTCTCCTGATTATAGCGAAGCAAGCCGGATATCAATTTTCCTGATATTTCCACCGATACTAACAACGATTTCCTATACGACCATAAGCGGTATTGATTTTAAAAGGAAAACCTATTTGCACATAATTATCGCCGGTGTCTCCGCCGGAACGAATTTTATTTTAAACTGGTTTTTAATACCTTCTTATGGCGCACTAGGAGCAGCCGCCGCCACCTCAATATCTGCAACTGTGTTATTCTGGATGCGAACCTTAATTTCGAGAAGATTGTGGTGGCCGTTCCCTTTAAAACTCTATATAGTAAATATTATGTTACTCTATGTTATGGTATTAGTAGCTTCGACACAAGTTGGGCTTGTTTTTGAGTTACTCGTTTTGTTTTTTATAATCGGGTACAATGCTAAGGAAATAAAAGCACTATTTCGAGTTATAATCAAAGTGTTTGGACAAAGGGTAAAAAGCGAAAAATAAGGCGTATCCTACGATTAGGCAAAGAAGGATTCGCAAACCAAAGGAGGATACGCCGGGAAGATCATATTCCAAAAAGTGGAAACAATCAAGAGGGATGCGTAGAATTGATATTGAGCGAAATAAAAAACATTAACGGTTTAGTAGAATTGGCCAAACACGCAAAGGAATTGCTGACATTCTATGATTTTCCAGCAACGCGTTTCCAGCATATCAGAACCACGAATCCGATAGAATCGAGCTTTTCGACCATACGTCTCAGAGCCAAAAAGATGAGGGACTGTGGCAACCGAAAAACAACGTTAGCTATGATGTACGAATTATCCCAGCAGGCCGAGAAGGCGTGATGCACACTGCGAGGATACAAAGAGATTCACCTGTTTTGTAAGGGATGCCAAATCTCAACGGTTCAAGAATGGAAAATGTAGTCCTTAACCGATTGGTGGAGGATAAACTCGGTTTTGCTTATTCCACAATCTTAGGCAATAACTCTTATCTGAATTATGTAATGTTTATGTACAAGCCGAGAATCTTTAATAGTGCATACGGAGGTCGTTTGTGTTATTCAATTCCATAATATTCGCGATCTTTTTACCGATTGTCTTTCTCCTATACTGGTTTGCGACGTTCAAAAGTGTTAAACTACAAAATTGGGTGGTTGTGATCGCTAGCTTTTTCTTTTACGGGTGGTGGGATTGGAGATTCTTGTCTCTCCTTCTAATCAGTACTTGTGTTGTTTTTTTTGTAGGTATCGGCTTATCAAAAAACGAGAACCCCATGACTAGGAAAATACTGTTATTAGTGAGTGTTTTGATGAATCTGGGGTTATTAGGTTTTTTAAGTACTACGATTTCTTTTTGGATAATTTTATCTCTGCGTTTTCACTCTTCGGTTACAGGTTACAGGCAAGCACGCTAAACATCATATTGCCCGTAGGCATTAGTTTTTATACGTTCCAAACCTTGAGCTATTCGATAGATGTGTATAGAAAACAGTTGGAATCGACCAAGGATTTTATTGCGTTTTGCGCCTTTGTGAGTTTTTTTCCACAGTTAGTGGCAGGGCCAATAGAAAGGGCGACGAACCTTTTACCACAATTTTATTGTAAAAGGCAATTCAGCTATCCCAAGGCAGTAGATGGCTTGCGACAAATGCTCTGGGGGTTATTCAAAAAAATGGTCATCGCTGATAATTGCGCTCAGTTTGCGAATATGATATTTGGAAATTCTGACCAATACCCTGGTAGCGCTTTATTTTTGGGCGCCGTTTTTTTTGCTTTTCAAATCTACGGTGATTTTTCCGGATATTCAGATATAGCCATCGGCACAGCCAAGTTATTTGGAGTAGACCTTATGGTAAACTTCTCTTATCCCTACTTTTCAAGGGATATAGCAGAATTTTGGAGAAGATGGCATATCTCTTTGTCGACTTGGTTTCGAGACTACGTTTATATACCATTGGGAGGGAGTAAAGGACGCAAGGTATCCGTAGTCAGGAACACTTGCGTCATTTTCTTACTCAGTGGTTTTTGGCATGGCGCGAACTGGACCTTTATCGCCTGGGGCGCATTAAACGCGCTATACTTCCTTCCTTTGCTGCTTCGGAGGAAAAACAGAGTGCATATCGACATAGTAGCGAAAGGGCGATTCTTACCGTCGTTTCGAGAGTTTTCAAGTATTATTCTTACTTTTCTCTTAACCTGTTTGGCTTGGGTATTCTTTAGAGCCCTTAGCATCACAGAGGCCTTAAAGTATATAGGAAGGACGTTGTCGACAACACTATTCTCAAACCCGAATCTCGGTTTGAAAGCCTATTTAGTATTATTAATGGTTGTTATGTTCGTAGTCGTTGAATGGCTAGGAAGAGAACAACTCTATCCGATAGCCCAATTGTTCGAAAGAATGCCCAGACTGCTCAGATGGGGATCTTATTATGCACTGATTTTCATTATATTCTTTTTCAGCGGGGCACAACAGGAATTTATTTATTTCCAGTTTTGAGAGCGGGGGGTGTTACTGTGAGAAAGTTCATCTTTTCCGTTACCCTATTCCTGATTCCGATCATTTCAATAGCGCTCGGCTTAGAATTCTTGCTCAGAGAAATACCTAATGTTTATCGCTCAAAGAAACAGTACTTGGATGAGCACGCAAACGAGATCGAAGTCCTTTTTTTGGGGAGCTCGCACGCTCTATACGGGATTAATCCTGAGGTTTTAGAAATAAGGAGCTTCAACGCTAGTCACTCCTCGCAAACGTTCTTTTTTGATCTTAAAATTTTCGAAAAATATCGCGATAATTATGCGAATCTGAAAGCGGTGATAATTCCCGTTTCGTATTTTAGTTACTTTTATTCGTTATTAGAAGACATGACTCAACTCCATTCTTTAAGGAATTATCGTTTATACTATAATCTGCAGTTTCCCTTTCGATTAGAAAGCTATAGTGAAATATTAAGCATCAAATTTGACAGCAATGTTGAGCGAATTTTAGACTATTATATTAAAGGAAAAAATCCCCCTACTTCAACAAGTTTAGGTTTCTGGGATTTCGAAAAAGACTCACAAGATAGAAGAGACCTTTGTCAAACAGGGATAGAAAGAGCAGAAGGGCATACTAGAATAAGTAGCTACGACTTTTTCGAGGAAAATTATAAGGCTTTGGTTACAATAATCGAATACTGCAAAACGAATAATATTCTTGTTCTCCTTTATACTCCTCCTGGTTACAAAAGCTATAGGGAAAACCTTAATATGGAACAATTGGAATTAATGTATGAAACGACGTACGATATAGTGGAAAAGTATGAAAATTGTAGTTATGTTGATTATTTAGCCGATTCTGATTTTTCTGCAGATGATTTCTATGACGGAGATCATTTAAATGAACAAGGTGCCCGAAAATTAACAAAAAAACTGTATAGCTCCTTAAAAACGCTCAGTGGAGACATTGATAGTTCCACAAACAATTAATAACAGTTCTCCAAAACTTTATTCGAGAAAGAAGGAGTTTTCGGTTAGTAGAGAATCGGATGCAGAACGTTCAAGAAAGCAGTCCCACTGAAAAGTGCCATTTGGGCGGAAAATGGGATGAAAACGAGGCTTCTTGTATATTCGGGCAATTGCTTGGGGGGCGTGGAACCGTCGTACATTTACAAAATAAAACAAAATGCCTGGAAGTACACATTCTCGTTGATTTCAAACCAGGAGCGAGATTTACCTAAATAGGCGAGCTGTTGCAGTGTCCACGAAACGGTTAACCGACAGTGGAGGCATATGAACCTGTTTCAGTATAACCTATCTGCGTGCGCGTATTCCGAGAATCTATACTCCGGATGGAGTCAAAGAAGTCAAGTTACCTAAGCGAGGGGGAGTAAGATGAAGGGAAGCGTTGAAAAAGGTACGTTTACTGCTACGTAACAATCCTAAACACGAAATGCCAAAGGCGGCTCAAGCGATTTTGACCGATCTTTAAACACTATGGCCTGTTTTTCCTGCCGGGTGACCAACGCCGTGGTGATCTCTTTGGTATTCACGCAACTCTTGTTCGATGCACAAAGGCTGGTATCACTATGTTCAATCAATTTAACTTGGAAAAGAACTCTTAAGAATAGATAATTCAGGAAGGAGCGGGGTACGAAATGAACATTTTTCTCGACCTCATTCGGTCGAAAATCCGCAAAAAACTGGCATCCCGTAAGGGATCAGCTGCATACTGGACCGTTCATATGGTTGCTAATGAATCGTTCAACTCGGCTGAAGAATCACTGTGCTATTTTCATTGGCGTAATGCGCAATACCCTGGATATATCGACTTGATGCCTGTACACGGTCAAGATGGAAAAGTTGTCCTTGATTACGGATGCGGCCCTGGAAATGATGTGGTTGGGTTTTCAGTATACTCGGATGTAAAAAAACTCTACGCAGTGGATGTTTCCTCGACTGCTCTTGAGGTAGCGAAGAAGAGATTGGAGTTACACAACAAAACTGCGGACTTTTTCTTAATCAATGAGAAAGAAAACAAAATCCCATTGCCTTCGAAATCCGTAGACTATATCCATACTTCAGGGGTGCTTCACCACTGTGCTAACTTGGGGAACGTATTAGCAGAACTCTACAGAATACTAAAGGATAACGGACAAATCGCCGTTATGGTGTACAATTATTGTAGTATTTGGCTCCATCTTTATGTCGCATATGTTTTAAAAATATATTATGGGCGGTTCAAAGATAGTTCTTTACTGGATGCTTTCCGTAGATCGACCGATGGTGAAGACTGTCCAGTTTCTCGTTGTTATAAACCGGATGAGTTTCTTTCTATTGCACAACAACATGGTTTTAAAGGAAGATTTAAAGGGGCTGCCATTTCAATGACAGAAATGAAGTGTCTTGGGGCCAGATTCGATGCCATCTCTGATCGACGCTTAAGTGTAGAACACCGGGATTTTCTATCCGAACTCTCATTCAACGAGAAGGGCATACCGGTGTATCAAGGGGAGGTAGCCGGAATTGATGCCTGTTATCTGTTGGAAAAGTGAGTTTAGAACCTCTATTTCAAGGAGTGGTCAATGAGCGGCATTTCCGGTTTTGTTAATCTATTAAATCGCCCAATTTCTCATCCCCGGTCTGCCATTGCAGTGATGAACTTACTTCAACAGCACAGAGGTCCAGATGGATATGGAGAATGGATAAGAGACGATTCTACGGTAGGGTTAGGACATCGTCGTCAGAACATCATAGGTATATCATCAGAAGCAGCTCAGCCGATGACAGACGGGAACGGGAACTGGATCGTATACGACGGAAAGATCTACAACTACCGTGAACTCCGTAAAGAGCTTGGGGAGACTCTGTTTCGTACCACTTCTGATACAGAGGTCATCCTACATTCGTATGAGCAGTGGAGAAAGTCCTGTGTAAATCGGTTTCGAGGTATGTTTTCCTTTGCAATCTGGAATGAAACACGAAGAACGCTGTTCTGCGCTCGAGACCGTTTTGGCATCAAGCCATTCTACTACGCGCTGGTAGACGATATTCTTTATTTTTCTTCGGAGATTAAAGCACTTCTCCCTTTTTTGCCAGATATCGAGACTGATGTCGATGGACTAAAAGACTACCTGACCTTCCAGTTTTGTCTCGGAGGTAAGACGCTTTTCGTAGGGGTAAACGAGTTACCGCCGGCGCATTTACTAATAATACGAGATGGGAATGTCAAAGTCGAAAAATACTGGGAAGTGTATTACTCACTCGATTTCGACCATACAGAGAAATATTTCCAAGATCGGCTTGAATCATTGGTCTCAGAATCCGTCTCGCTTCATATGCAGAGTGACGTACCCGTAGGCGCTTACGTTTCGGGCGGGCTGGATTCAAGTACTATCGCTTCTTTAGCTGCAAAGCTAGTCCAAAAAAATGAGATGATCGGTTTCAATGGCCGTTTTAAGGAGTTTGGATCGGCTTTCGACGAAAGCGATTATGCAAAGGCCGTTGCCCATTATTCTGGTTTCGACCTAAAAATAAGAGATATTCACTGTAACGATTTCCTTGAACACATTCGAAATGTGATTTACCATATGGATTTTCCGGTTGCGGGACCGGGCGCGCTTCCTCAATACCTAGTCTCTCAAGAAGCTTCTCAACACAGAAAAGTCCTCCTAGGAGGACAAGGCGGCGATGAAATCTTTGGAGGCTATATTCGATACCTCGTGGCTTATTTTGAGCAATGTATCAAAGGAGCCATAAATGGCGTGACAGGTGGGGCTCGCTTTGTGCTCACCTACCAGTCCATCATACCAAACCTTACTGCTCTGAAAGATTATCAACCGATGCTCGCGAAGTTTTGGAGCGAGGGCCTTTTCGATGAGATGGACAAACGGTATTTCAGACTGATTAATCGGGCGCCGGATTTAGGAGAAGCAATTCGCTGGAATGAGTTAGGAGAGTACTCTCCTTACGAAATCTTCCGGTCAATTTTCAAAGGAACCAATGTAGGAAAGGAGTCTTATCTCGATCAAATGACTCATTTTGACTTCAAAACACTACTACCAGCCTTACTGCAAGTGGAGGATCGCACGTCAATGGCTTGGGGTGTGGAGTCACGCTTGCCCTTTTTAGATCATCCGCTTGTTGAGTTTGTGGCGACAATTCCGGCAAACATAAAAATAAAAGACGGCCGAATGAAATATATCCTCCACGAGATAGCAAAGCCTCATCTTCCAAAGGTGATTCTAGAGAGAACCGACAAGAAAGGGTTCCCCACTCCTTTTACACAGTGGATTCAAGGAGAAGCGAAAGATTTTGTAATAGATGTGTTCTCCTCAACAAAGGCGCTTTCCAGAAATTTCGTGGATAATAAAAAGGTACTTCGGTTGTTGGACAAAGAACCCAAATATGGTAGGAATATTTGGGGTCTACTTTGTTTGGAGTTGTGGCAACAAGAGTTTCACGATAAAAAAGGATATTTCCAATCGTTAAATACAAAGTGATTATCAGAAGGAAGGAGAGGATTTCGATGAAAGTATTCATAACGGGCGGATGTGGCCAGATAGGTTCTCATATCGCCGAAATGCTCTTGGGTCGGGGTGATGAAGTGCTGACGATCGACAACCTCGCTACAGGACGAAAAGAACATCTCAAGGGACACCCGAAACTACGATTGGTGGTTGATACCATTGCAAACAGAGAACTCGTAAATTCTCTGATCTCGGACTTTCACCCCGATGTGATTGTTCATACCGCTGCGTCGTATAAAAACCCTGATGATTGGTACAATGATACGATGACCAACTGCGTCGGCGGTGCAAATGTAATCCAAGCAGCTAAAGCCAATAAAGTGAAACGGTTTATCTATTTTCAGACCGCGCTTTGCTACGGGTTAAAACCTTTACAACGACCAATCACTCTTTCGCATCCGAAGCTCCCCGCTAACAGCAGTTATGCGATAACAAAAACTGCGAACGAGGACTTTTTAGAAATTTCAGGGTTAGATTATGTAACATTTCGGTTGGCCAATGTAGTGGGGCCGCGAAACGTCAGCGGTCCTCTCCCGATTTTTTACCAACGACTTTCTGAAGGCAGGCGCTGTTTTGTCACGAAAGCGCGCAGAGACTTCGTTTTTGTAAAAGACCTTGTGAAAACTGTGTTGGACGCCTGCGATGGAGTTGGCCACGGCGCTTACCATTTCTCTTCTGGGACAGATATTCCCATAGTAGACTTGTATAATGCAGTCGTTCGGGCGATGAATCTGCCGGAGTATCCCCAACCGGAAATCCGCGAACTCGGTCCAGACGACACCCCTTCGATTCTTTTAGATCCTTCACGTACCTTCCAAGATTTCGGAAAGATTGAATTTTCACCTCTTTCTACAATTGTCGGCGAGGCAGTTGCATACTACGAGCAATTCGGTGTGAGGGGTGGGCACACCCATCTAAAATACCAACAAGAAAATTAGGTGTGAAGAAATGAGAATTTTAATTACGGGCGGAGCAGGGTGCCTTGGATCGAATCTCGTTGAGCACTGGATTCCTGCAGGGCACGAAATTTTGGTTATTGACAATTTTACCACGGGAAAACGTGAGGTGTTGCCGGAAATTGGCGGTTTATACGTGAAGGAGGGTAGCGTAGCCGACGGAAAATTGATGGAAGAAGCATTCGGGTCTTTCGAACCCGAAGTGGTTGTACACAGCGCAGCCTCGTACAAAGACCCGAAGAATTGGATAGAAGACACAGCCACAAATGTTATGGGAGCAGTATTGGTTGCGAAAGAGTCGATTCGCAAAGGCGTGAAACGCATCATCAATTTTCAGACGGCGCTGTGCTACGGTCACCCTCAGCAGATACCGGTACCTGTGAACCATCCACTCGCACCCTTCACAAGCTATGGGATATCCAAGACCGCAGGGGAACTCTATTTATTACTCGCGAAGCTGCCTGTTATATCGCTTCGCCTAGCGAACATTTGCGGCCCAAGACTCGCGATCGGACCGATTCCGACTTTTTATAAACGACTCAAGGCAGAGCGGGACTGTTTTTGCAGTGACACCGTGCGAGATTTTATGGATATAAGCGACTTTTTCACCCTTATGGACGAGTTGTTGGTAATTTCCGATCTTCCTACTGGCGTTTTCAATGTTTCCACTGGAGAAGGGCATTCAATAAAAGAAGTATACGATATCGTAGCAAAATTCTTAGGGATAAAACCGCCTGAAGTTCCAATCATTTCTCCAGGAATTGATGACGTTGCGGTGATGGTTCTTGATCCTACACAGACGGAGCGCATTTTGGGCTGGAAAACTTCGGTATCGTTTGAGGAGACGATCACTAGGCAATTGAAGTGGTATGAAGCTCACGGAGTCAGTGACGTATTTAGCCACTTAATGCAGCCAGGAAAAAAGGAGAGAGACGAGTGTTGATGAGTTTTGAAAAGAGTAAGGTTCTGGTCGTAGGAGGCGCAGGGTTTGTTGGAAGCAATCTGTGTCATTTACTGCTATCAGAAGGGACTGTAAAAGAACTCTGGATAGTTGATAATTTCCTTTCGTCAGTTCAGCGTAATGTTCCAAGAGACCCTAGAGTACGCTTCGTTTTTGGCTCAATCACCGATGCTCGAATACTTTCTCAGCTTCCCCGAGATATTGAGTATGTCTTTCATCTCGCCTGTTATCACGGTAATCAATCGTCGATCGCCGACCCTTTCGCTGACCTTGAGAATAATACGTTAACCTCTTTGAAGCTTTTCGATGCATTAAAGGATTTTTCCTCTCTTCGTAAGGTGGTGTATGCGGCTGCCGGTTGCGCCGTAGCCGAGAAGACTTACGATGATGCTAAACCAACAACCGAAGACGCACCTGTTTCACTTTTTCACGACAGTCCTTACTCCATCTCTAAACTCGTAGGAGAATTGTATGGAAACTTCTATTTCCGACGCTATGGCCTTCCTTTAGTTAAAGCGCGTTTTCAGAACGTATACGGTCCTAGGGAAATATTGGGGGCCGGACAATGGCGTGGAACATCGCATACCGTATGGCGTAACGTAGTCCCTACGTTCATCTGGAAATCGCTACATGGGGAAGCTTTACCTTTAGATAACTCCGGAAACACCAGCCGGGACTTCATATTCGTCGAAGATACGGTCAAAGGGCTTCTTGCATGTGCTGTGAATGGGAAGGCGGGTGAAGTATACAACCTTGCCTCAGGTGTGGAAACTTCTATTTTTGAGTTAGCGAAAATGATCAATACCTTCATTGGAAATCAGACACCAGTAGATCTTAGGCCAGCTCGCGATTGGGATCGATCTGGCAAACGTTTTGGTTCCGTAGATAAAGCTAGAGAAAAGTTGGGGTTTGAGGCGAAAGTTTCTCTCGCAGAGGGTTTAGGGCGTACGATAACGTGGACAAAGCACGAACAAGAAAACATCCTTCGAACTATGTTGACTCACAGTTATTTTGTACCAGACGTGTTGCGTTACGTTGAGACTAACAATCGCGGTGCGGAAAATGTCCGATAAGTTGAACATATTGATACTCCACAGAATGGGCGACCCAAGAACGTGGCTCACTTCAGTTCGGGATTTAGAGTACTGTCTCCCTGATTACGCCCCAGAACATCATTATATCGTTCATAACGCCGCATTACCACCTCCTAAATTCATTAAAGACATCGATTTTCACGGAATAATCCTCGGGTCTACTTTTTTATACAATCGGTGTCTTCCTGCATTGTACAAAAAAACTTTGGAAGACTATTCATTTATCGGAAATTCTGATGCCTTCAAAATCGCTTTACCACAGGATGATTACGATTGTTCTGCGATCCTTGAAAAATGGATGTTAGAATGGAATATTGATCTGGTATATACGGTATGTCCAAATCATTGGGACATACTCTACCCTACTATTTCATTGGATAATAAAATTAAATTGGGTTATACCTCTTACATTTCAGAAAAAATGATTGAGCGGTGTAAGAGCCCGAAACCTTTTTCGTCCAGAAGAACGGACGTTTCTTATAGATCTAAATTATCGTATTTAGGGCAAATGAGATACACGAAAGGTACTATTGGAAATGTATTCGTTAATAATATACCTTTTTCCGACTACGTTCTCAATATCTCTACTCACCCCAAAGACACGATTTTTGGTGAAAGGTGGCTTGACTTCATTGAAGATTCCAAATTCGTGTTGGGAAGCAATAGTGGAAGTAGTATACTGGACCCTGAAGGGGAACTCGCCGCCGATGTGAATCGATATCTTGCATCACATCGTAATGCTACTTTCGAAGAGGTCAGGAAAGCTTGCTTTCCTGAAGAAGACGGTACATGGAACTTTACAGCGATATCTCCTCGAAACATCGAAGCGGCGCTTCTTGAAACAGCCCAGATATGTGTACCAGGCCCTTATAGTGGAATTATGCAACCCGAGGAACATTATATTCCCATTGAACCCGATGGCTCCAATATCCAAGATGTTCTAGCGAAAATGCGAGATACGGCAAGTGTTGGAAAAATGATTCGCAGGTGTAAGGAGGCATTTCTAGCTGTCGAGGAACTGCGTTATCGGCATCTCGTCCAAGAAATATTAGAAACGATAACTCATGGCGTGTCTGCCAAGAGGATTACGGGGACTAAACCTGATCAAATGGAAAAACATATTATGAGTTATAAGGAATTCGACGAAACGTGCTCAAAGTATTATTGGCCATATCAACGCTTATGGCAGCGATTCAAGAGAACTGCCAAATATCTAGGCGCGAAAAAGATAAAGGATTTTCTTACCAGTAGGAAATAGACCTACTACAAAACTTTAGAGAAACTCGCGAAACTCTCAAAAATAGGGTAATGTGAAGAGAAAACGAATAGATTCCTCGCGCATAAAACTGGCCCTAGAAAAGCCGTCAGCGATTCACCTTATCCGTGACCGTAAAGAATACAATAAAACCGCAATAGCAAACGGAATAATGGTGTATACGTGCGAAGAACTCAAAATCATCGAGTGCGAAAAAGGGGTCTATCCTACCCCTATCATCTGTCGGCATAAGAATTCGCAAACGGATTGATAACATCGGATTGATCGGTAGGGAACGAAAAATAAAACGCGATCCATTGAGGACGAATCCAGTGGCTGGAAATATCTGAAGTCTATGGAAGGGCACTGATTCTTTTTCCTGAGTCTGGCAACGCACTGTAAAACGAAAAGCGGAGTTTCTCTGGCTTTTTTCACTCCAGTCAATTGAAACGAGTTATGCTCAAAAAACGTTACCTTATCGCAATCAAGGAGGTCTATGGTCAAAGTCTTAACAGTTGTCGGCGCACGGCCGCAGTTCATTAAGGAAGCGGTGGTGGCCAAGGCTTTTCAAGAAATGGGAATCCAAGAGGTCTTGATTCACACGGGGCAGCATTACGATGCGAATATGTCGGACCTCTTCTTTTCTGATTTAAAGATCAAACAACCCGATTATAACTTGGGAATCGGGTCGGGTTCTCACGGGTACCAAACGGGTATGGGCATAATGAGAATAGAGGAGATCGCGGTGAAGGAAAAACCCGATGTGTTGCTGGTTCACGGAGATACAAACGCCACGGTTGCAGGAGCCTTGGCGGGCGCAAAGCTGAAAATCCCTGTCGCCCACGTCGAAGCCGGTTTGCGTCAATTTCCAAAGGATATGCCCGAAGAGATCAATCGCGTGGTCACCGACCGTGTGTCCCGCTTTTTGTTCTGTCCCACGTTACTGGCTATCGAGAACCTTAAGGCAGAAGGGATCACCACCAGTGTGTTCTTTACCGGAGACGTGATGTACGACCTCTTCCTCTCGGTTCGTCAGTCCGTGGATGTCGGAAAAATCTGCTCTCGATATGCCGTGACCGAAAAATCGTTCTTCTTCGCAACCCTCCACCGGGATTTCAATACCGACCACCCCGAGCGGTTGAGAGCGATCTTGGAAGCTTTTGCCGAAATATCCCAGCATTTCCCGTTGGTATTTCCGATGCATCCGAGAACCCGTAAAGCGGTCGAAGCGAACGACTTTGGCCACTATCTGAAATTGGTCACCGTGACGGATCCGATTCCGTACCCCGATACCGTCGCTCTGTTATCGGCCGCCCGTTGCGTGATCACCGACAGCGGCGGCGTTCAGAAGGAAGCCTACTTCGCTGAGACCCCCGCGCTTGTGATGATGGAGGATACGGGTTGGCGAGAGTTGGTGGATATGGGTTTTAACACCCTGGTGGATGCGAATAAAGAGAAGATCGTATCCGGTGCTTTGTCGAAAAAGGCAGTTTCAGAAGTGTCCACAGGGCTTTTCGGCAACGGAGACGCCGGGAGTAGAATCGCGGGAATCATCAGCGAGGCGTTCTGAGAACGCCAAAAAGAGAAAGAAGGGTTCGCACAGAGGGCACGAAGGGGGAAAAGAATAAAGGGTTTCGCACGAAGGACGCAGAGGGCACGGAGGGAGGATGAAAACGCAAAGGACTTGCCAGACTGAAGTTGCGGGAAACATGCCAACTTAAAAGCTGGCGGTCCCAGCTTTCCTAGTTTGGGTCTCCGCTCTGCGTTCTCTGTGTACTCTGTGCGAACAAAGCCTTTGGCGCTCCCAGAGGAGACATGCCGGACTAAAGTCTGGCGGTTCCAGACGTGCCCAGGAAACAAAAAGACATGCCAACTTAAAAGTTGGCGGTCCCAGGAAGTCGGCGGTCCCAGGAAATAAAACCTTAAGAGGCGGTTCTTTCCCGAGCGACGGAGACGAGTTGTTTTTTTCCTTTGTCTCGGAAAGTCGCGAGGATGAGTTCGGCGTCTTCGTGGGCGACAGTTAAAAACGAAAATTTTTCTAGGATTTCGATTTCGCGGATTTTCCGGTCTTCGACCCCCGTTTTTGTGCGTATGAGTTGGACGAGTTTTTTCGGGGTCATTCCATTCGTGCGACCTTGCGCGAAGAAGAGCCGGGTTTTACTCGGTTTTCTATAAGTGACCTCTTGTATGTGTCGGTAAGCCGATTCGTCTAATTGCTCCCCAAAAGAATGTTTGAGTACCGCCGCGAGGACGGTTTCGGGGTCCCTGTCTCCCAATATCCGTTTGGATAGTTCGAGGTAATCGTTCAAGTCGGTGTCTTGTAGGATCGCTTCGACTTGTTCTTGGATCCGCGCCTTTTTCGACTCTATCACTTTCTTCACGGGCGGTATCTTTTCTTTTTTGATCTCCGTCCTCGTGATCTTTTTGATAAATGAGAGCTTCCGGTACTCTTCCGGTGTCACAAACGTGATGGCGGTGCCTTCTTTTCCTGCCCTGCCGGTTCTGCCTATCCGATGAACGTAGGCCTCCGGGTCCTGTGGCAACGAGAAGTTGATGACGTGCGTCAAATCGGCGACGTCTATCCCCCGCGCGGCGACGTCCGTCGCCACCAATATCCGGATCCTGCGCTTCCGGAACTTTTCCATTATCCTTTCCCGTTGGTACTGAGCGATGTCCCCGTGTAGGCACTCCGCATCGTACCCCCGTTCGATGAGTTTTTGCGTGAGTTCGTCAACGTCGACTTTCGTTTTGCAGAAAATTAACCCGTAAAAATCCCTTTCTAGATCGATCGTCCGGCATAACACTTCGACTTTGTCGCCTTCGTTCACTTCAAAGTATATCTGTTCCGTCGTGTTGACCGTGAGCTGCTTCTCTTCTTCCACGAAGTGTTCGTAGTCTCCCATATACCGCCGAGCAATGCTTAATATGGGTCTGGGCATCGTGGCCGAAAAGAGGAGTACCCGTTTGTCCGCCGGGGTGTTCTTGATGATTTCTTCCATTTCTTCAATGAAGCCCATATTCAGCATTTCATCGGCTTCACCCAGAACGAGATAGCCGATTGATCCGATGTTTAAGGTCCCGCGATGGATGTGGTCGATCAACCTCCCGGGTGTTCCGACAACGATTTCTACTCCCTTTTTCAATTGCTTGAACTGTGTGTCATAGGATTGCCCGCCATAGACGGAGATGATCCTGAACCCACGGTCTCCCCTCAATGAATTCAGTTCTTCGCAGACTTGTAGCGCGAGTTCTCGCGTCGGGACGACGATGAGCGCCTGCGGTATCCCGTCTCTTTTTTCTAATCGTTCCATTATCGCTAACCCAAAGGCGGCCGTCTTTCCGGTGCCCGTTTTGGCTTGCCCGATGATGTCTTTGGTTCCCCGAAGCATCGCCGGTATCACCTTCTTCTGGATCGGCGTCGGCTCCACGAACCCCTTTTCTTCAATGGCGTTTATCGCTTCCTGCGATAGTCCCAAAGCATTAAAACTTTCTGTTTTCTTCAAGTCACTTTCTTCCTTTCGTTTTTTCAAAAAAAAAGTCCCCTTCTTTCGTGACAGGAACTTTTCGGTTATTCTTACTATCCCGCTGTAGGCGGTTCAGTCCAATTGGTTCTTATCGGCTCGATTATATCATAAAAAGGGACGAAAATAAACACGCGAGTCTTTTATGGAAACGCCAAAAAGCGCAAAGACGGGTTCGCACAGAGAGCACAGAGGGCACGCCAAAAAGAGAAAGAAGGGTTTCGCACAGAAGGCACAGAGGGCACAGAGGGCACGGAGTGCACGCTGGGAACGCCAATCTTTAGATTGGCATAACTTATGGAAGATAAAAGAAGGGTTTGCACGGAGAACACGGAGGGCACAGAGAAAGATGAAAACGTAGAAGACATGCCGGACTAAAGTCCGGCGTTCCCAGGCGTTCTCTAGAATACAAAAAAGTTTCGCACGGAGTGCACGGAGTGCACACTGGGAACGCCAATCTTTAGATTGGCATGACTTATAGAGGATAAAAAGATGGGTTCGCACAGAGGGCACAGAGGGCACGGAGGGCACGCTGGGAACGCCAATCTTTAGATTGGCATAACTTATGGAAGATAAAAGAAGGGTTTGCACGGAGGGTGCGGAGAAAGGATGAAAACATAGAAAGCGGCTCTTCGATACATTACTTGAAGCCCACAGATCATCCAAGAAATATAAAGTAACATAAGAGGAATAAGGGGAGTCCGCCAGACGGTCGATTATGCGATTAGAGCGGATTAGCGAAACGGTCTAAGGGTCTATATAATTATTACGATAGAAGATGTTTATTAAGTACGTCTTGTAAATTGTCGAAGAGCCTAGAAAGCATGCCGGACTAAAGTCCGGCGTTCCCAGGCGTTCTCTAGAATACAAAAAAGTTTCGCACGGAGGGCACGCAGAAAGGATGAAAACATTTAAGACATGCCAACTTAAAAGTTAGCGTTCCCAGCGTTCCCAGCAAGGCGAGTACTCTGTGCGAACAAAAGTTTTTTTGGGGTTTCACACGGTGAGCGCGGAGAAAGGATGAAAACATAGAAAGTATGCCCGACAGAAGTTGCATAAAACATGCCAACTTAAAAGTTGGCGTTCCCAGCGTTCCCAGTTTGGGTCTCCCCTCTGTGTACTCTGTGCGAACAAAGGTTTTGGCGCTCTCAGAAAGGCGCGTTCTCCAAAGCGCGAAAATAGCGCTTCTCACGAAGGGCACAGAGGAAGATAAAAACTCGAAAAATGAAGAATTCCTCCCTCGGTTAACAAGGTTGGGATAACTGTGTTCCTATCAATCTAACTCGGAAGAGGGCTTTATTCGTTAAACCCTAATGATTAAATTTCAGTTGTGAATCAGCTCTATTCCGAAAGCGAGGTATATTGGCGCCAAGTATGTGGCGCAAGAAGCGGAAAATGATAGGGAGTCTTCATTCTAAAGGGGTAGGTCGATCTTTCCTTCGGCAAATTGGTGTAGTAGACGATTAATTAAAGTTTGATAGGAAATACCGGCATCAATCGATTTTGCCCTGATTCTTCGGAAATCCTTTTCTTCGATGGTGATGCTGATACGTTTGTTCGTCGCTACCGTGTTTTTCGCTACTTGTACGTATTTATCCAAGTTTTCGTGTAATGTTATGAGCTCATTTTTCTCTGCCGCTTCGAGGAGTTCAATCTCTTCAGCATCTAGTTCGTCGAGAGGAGTCATTTCTTTTTTAGCCATTCTTACCTCCTTTTAAGTATTTTTTCGTGTATTTTCTACTCGGCACGATGGTTTTTAAGAAAATTTCTTCTTCGGTTTCTATAAATGGCACAAGATAACAATAATCTCTAACAAGCACGACGAGAATTTTCTGATTCGGATACTTCTCACGGTTTGGGTGCGCGACGATTTCTAATAAACTATTCTCTAACAATGCATCCACTATTTCCCCGAAAGTAATCCCGCGAGTTTCCTTTAATTTCTCGTTCTTTTCTCGGTTCCAGCTGAAAGTCTTCACGGTATTGAGTATAAATGAAAAAGACAGTTCTGTCAATAAGAAGTACCCGACTCTGTATTAGTCGAATAATCAGACTCGGAAAGTTCGCCATCCTTGGCTCATTTTTCGAGGCCGTTTATGGGAAAGCCGCGCTTTATCGCGGCAAGTTTTTCGGGAAAGCTAAAAAAAGAGGAAAGACGGGTTCGCACGGAGAACACAGAGGGCACGGAGTGCACACTGGGAACGCCAATCTTTAGATTGGCATGGCTTCTAGACGATAAAAAAGATGGTTTCGCACGGAGGGTGCGGAGAAAGGATGAAAACATAGAAAGCATGCCGGACTAAAGTCCGGCGTTCCCAGGCGTTCTCTAGAATACAAAAAAGTTGCGCACGGAGAACACAGAGGGCACGGAGTGCATGCTGGGAACGCCAATCTTTAGATTGGCACGGCTTCTAGAAGGTAAAAAAGATGGGTTCGCACGGAGAACACGGAGAGCACAGAGAAAGATGAAAACGTAGAAGACATGCCGGACTAAAGTCCGGCGTTCCCAGGCGTTCTCTAGAATACAAAAAAGTTTCGCACGGAGGGCACGGAGGGCACGCAGAAAGGATGAAAACA
>Ga0116146_1002090_pt1 | contig 18509 bp, 27 predicted proteins | sample AD_JPNHG2_MetaG_FD_89748 | JGI IMG/M metagenome (GOLD analysis project Ga0116146, IMG submission 89748) | Active sludge microbial communities of municipal wastewater-treating anaerobic digesters from Japan - AD_JPNHG2_MetaG | ecosystem: Engineered > Bioreactor > Anaerobic > Digestate | place...
ACATGGCGTGGGTGCCAAGAGGCCGCCGATTTAACGCCCCGGCCGGCGAGATACGCTGTTGAGGGTGCGACCCTTCCCTGCCTATTCCGTCAGGGCAGGGCCGGCGGGGTGCCGGTCCCTGGGGAAACTGCCAATATCAGAATCCGCGAAGCCGTTTGCGCTCGCCAGACGGCAGTGCTTCGTACTCTTCCTCCGACATCGATTCCACGTCGATGCGCTTGAGGTTCGATTCACGCTCGCCGACGCCACGCAAGGTCGGCGGCTGCTTTGCCGATGCCTCTGCGCCACGACGAATGGCATCAGCCTGCCGCGCCTTGCGCTGCTGTGCAAGATCGTCGTCTGCCTGCGGCTCGTCCTTGGGCGCATAGAGCGGTCCGATCTTGGCCACTGCCATCTTGAGCGCCTTGGCCGCTGACTCGCCGCGGGAAACGTAGACGTCGCGCAGATCGACAACGTCGGCGATCGCCTCCTTGTTCGCGTGCTTGGATTTGTCGTTGAGGAATGGGTACTCCTCGAACGCCTGTTCGGCCACGAGTGAAAGGGCGGTCTGCTGGTCCCGAACGCTGAATTCCTGCTGGGCGCGCGCCGTCGCCTTTGCCTCAGCGGAGGCCAGGATATGGTCGTTGATTTGATGCCGCAGCGCCCTTGCGGTCTCGTGGTCGCCAACGAACACAGCGTCGATGTATTTCGCCTCAAGATCATCTACGTCGAGGCCGGGTTCCAGATCTTCCTTTTTCGCCGTCGCAGGTTGCTGAGTCCCGCTGCGCAGCGCGTCAAGTTGGCGCACAAGTTCGGCGTTCTGTTCTTCCAGCGCCTTCTTGGCTTCATTGACGGCGTGGAACCGGCCGTGCGGCACCATCTTGCTTCCGGTCGTCTCGCCCTCTTCGGCTTCCTCTTCCGAGTCATCGTCGCCAGCAATCGCCTTCAGCGCCTTCGGATCGAGCGGCGGATCGATGTTCTCGCTGCGGTCGCCCTTGATGGTTGGGTCGTCATCGTCATCGATGGCGGCTGGCGCGCCGCCGCGTTCTGCTGCTTCGTCCGAATCGTCGTCCAACACGTCATCGCTCATTCCTGACACTCCTTTTCTTGGGTGGTGGTACCTGAATCAATCCTTCTCGCCATCGGCCTCGGAATCTCCGAAGGTCGCTTCCATTTCTTCGAGCTTGGCCTTGGCCATCGTCTGCGCGGCCTTGAGGCGCTTCTTGTCGTTGCGGATCGCATCGGCCTCGATCAAGGTCCGCATGTCCTGTTCTACCTTCCAGGTGTCATCCGCACTGATACCTGTTGCCATGGCGTTCTCCTTCACGTTGGTTGAGTGCCGCCTTCGATGCCGGCGTTCACTCCGGTATCAGCGCGCGCTGGAAAGTTGGGTGACGTGTTCTCGCGCATCTGGATAGACGGCGTTCCGGGTGGTGGAACAGGAATCAGCGGTGCTGCGTTCATGTCGGTGACGCCGACAGAGCCAAGGATTCCGTCCGCCACGCCGGCGATAGCCGGGTTCGCCGCGACCAGATTGCCGGCTTGTATCGCGCTGAAGAATCCTTCCACGCGCTTGTTCTTGGTTTCTGCGTCGACCTTCTCGGCCTGCACCTTGAGCAAGTTCGCCTTGGCCTCTTTCTCCGGGTCCGGTGCCGGCGCTTCCATGGTCTGGAGGATTTCCTCCTTGTCGGCCAGATTCGAGTGGCGAATGACGAACTGATCGGGAATGGCGATGCCGTTCTTGCGCAATTCCAGCGCCTGCGTGAATTGGCTGTTCTCGAACGTGGTCTGCAGCGGCTGATCCGACACAACCACGTCGTAATCGCCCTCTGTCATGTCGTTGAGGATCATCCCGGTCTTGGCGTCCCACTGGTTGATGACGATCTGGCTGTCGATGGTTCGGCCTGTGCGCGGATCGGTTTCCGTGATGCGGAATACCCGCTCGTCGGTGTAGAACAATTGCGTGAGCTTGTGGATTCGCTCGGCCAGCATGTGCCGGGTGCGCGACAGGTTGTCGAGCGGAACGGCCAGTTGCTGCTGGCTGGCGAACTGCTTGGCCTGGATTGCGATGCCTGATACTTCCGGGCCGCGGATTCCTCGCATCGCCTCGGGTACGGTCACGTCCTTGATCGCCATCGTGGCCCGCTGCACAAGGTTGTCGATTCCGGACGGTACGGCGTTTGGCGTGATTTTCTTCGGCGCGTTGGTGCCCTGCTTGTGCTCGATCAGCAAGCCGGTGGATGCGCCGACTTCCTTTAGTTCATCCGTCGTCATGTTGGTGAGCGTGTTCTCTTCGACCGTCCAGCCGGAATTGGCGGTCGTATTGACGATGTGCACCTCCTGCGATATGGCTTTGTTCAGAGCGTCCTGCGGCCCGATCGCGTTGTCGACCAACCCGCGTGTGCGACCTCGGCGGAAGAAGGCGAAATACGGCACGACGGTGAAACTCTCGTAGGGGGACCAGTCGTCGTGCAACGTGGTGTCGTAGGTAGAGGCCGTCCATCGCACACGACGGTGCACGCGCTTGGTCACGAATGAACCGGTGGCCTTGAGACGATCGACTTCAGCCGGGTCGATGTCGTCTTTGAGGATGGATACGTCGCCCTCTGGAGAGATTGCCACCTTGGTCAGAGCGTATTGGAACGCCTGCCGCTCGACCACGCGGACTCGCCATATCGCGCCGTCCTGATACCACGCGTCGAAGCTTCCGGATAGCCGATCCCCGAACTTGGAGCGCGGCTCGTCCATATCGCCCTGATCGCCGAAATCGCTTTCTTGTGGATGGCTTGCCTCGACCTTCGCCTGGGCTTCCTTGCCGTAGAACTGCCCGACTTCATCAGGCGTTAGCCAGCGGGTGATGATTACGTCTTGCCAGTCGTCCGGGTCGTAGCTCTTCGCGTCAGGGTCGGGAATCACGTCCATCGGATCGAGCGTCGAAATCTCGATGTCCCCGCGGATGTTCTGACCGAAATTCATGCGGACTTCAAAGTATCCGCGCTGCTGGATGATGCCGTCGGCGAATACCTGTGTTTCCTTCCAGTGCAACTTGTTGCGGTCTGCGATCTGCATCGCCAGTTTCGAGCGGACGGTTGCCTTGGCCTGGTCGGCGTTTCCGCCGCGCGGTTTGAAGGCGATGTCCATCCGGTTCTGAATCTGGTAGCCGAGCGCCGCATTGCATGCCGGCATCACTTCGTTGAATTCGTAGGCGGGCCTTTTCTGCGCCTGAAGGATCTTCAGGTCATCGGGTGACCACTGAAGACCGCCGCCGAGATAGTAGTTGTCGCAGGTGCGCGCGACCGCGCAGTAGAGCGCATGACCGCGTTGCACGCCGTAGCGGTAGCGTTCCCAATTGTGTAGGGCTGTCGTGTCGCTCATAGTGTCGTCGTCATGTCACGCTGACTGCGCTGATCCACTGCCGCCGCCGCCGTATCCTACAGACAGGCGTCTTCCAGAGGTCAGCCGTTCCCTCCAGTTGGCATGCGTCGCCTTCTGTACCTCTGCGAAGCGCAGCATCATCATTGCGTAGCGACTGGCATCCAAGCAGTCGTCCATTTCCTTGACGATGATTCCGTTCTCCAAGTGATACATGCGGAATTCTCTGAGCCAATCCTCGCAATGTGCAAAAACCTTCCAGCGGCCCGTCATCATGCGATCAATCATTTCCTGGATGCCGGCCCCGACCGACACTCTCGACACCGGTGTGTTGTCGTCCGACTGCTTGCTGATCTGCGGGAATTGAGCGTGAATCGGCAGCATGTTCACGCCCTTGTCCCGGTACTGCTGGGACAGTTGCGGACCGACCGCTGTCTGGTTGTCGCCGTCCTTGGGCCAAGCGACTGGAATCCAAGCGCCGCGCGCCTTGATCGCGTCGGCGTGGATCGCTACCACGGCCTCTGCCTTGCAATGCACGTCGTAGAGATAGACGATGTCTGTGTCCTTGTCCCACGCGAGCCAGCATGCCGCTGACGGGTGGGCATAGCCGAAGTCGAGACCGCATATCCGTGCCCAATGCTTCGGGATTGGGAACGGGCTGCAGACTATTTCGTCTTCAATGATCGGGAATACCGCCCCTGACCCAAGGATCGGTGTGCCGTTCGCGCGAGCCTCACGCTCATGCTTTGGATACTTGGCGATGATCTTATCGACCTGTTCCGGTGTGAAGTGCTTGGCGTCGCTGATCCCCATTTTCACGTACCCGCAGGATGGGAACTGCGGCTCTGGATAGAACCGCTGAACCACAGTCGACGCCCCTCGAAGCGGGGTGAATGTGATGTAGCTGTACCCGTCTGTTGCGTTGGTTCGGGTGATGCCTTCCAGATAGACCGACGGGTCTTTCGGTTCTTCATCGAACCAAATGACGTGGATCGTGTCTGCCTGCCATTTCGAGCGGCCTTGGTCGTAGGACGCAAATTGCAGGATGCTGACGCCGCCGAAAATGTTACGGACCACGATGTTGTCGATCGTGTTCGGAACGCCCTGCTTGCGGGACCATGAAACGATCGAGTCGGCCGGCAGCATGCCGGTTCCCCATAGCGATTCGATCTCCGGTGGGCCAAGGAGTAGCCTCTGAACGCCCTTTCTTGTGAGTTCTGCCGACTCCGATCCGGCCATGGCCTTGATGGCGTGATTGAAGCGCCTGCCGTTCCACCATTCTGGATATCGGCCTGTGAGGTGGATCGCCATCTCTGCTGCCCCGGCCAGCGTCTTTCCAAGCTGGTTTCCTGCGAGGAACAGGGATTCCGAGTTGATAGCCCCAAGGTCATGGAATTCCTTCTGTTTCGGGTACGGGACATAGCCGAGCAGTCGGTTCCGTGAGAGGGTTTGGTTCGCATCAGTGAGTAGTGCGGCTTGGCTTTGAGGGTCCAGACTCTCCAGCCATTCCCATGTTTCTTCGCACGATTTCACTCAGTTTCGCCTCGATCTGCTTGACCTGTTCGTAGGGGAGCTTGTCCAGAAGCGATTGCCGCTGCTTGTTGTCTGCCTCGAACAGCCCGAGATGCTTCATCGCCTTGTCGAGCGCATCGACCTTGTTCCAGAACTTCACTTTCTTCGTGTACCCGACGAGTTTCTTGCACCTCGCCGGTCCCTCAAAGATTTCTTCGACTTCGATCGATGCCACGGCCGCCGCGATGTGCTGCGGCATCTTGGCGAGGTCGAGAATCGTCCCGTTGTCTCCGCATACGCCGCGAGGATCGAGCAGGGCGATGTCACGCACTTCCTTGAGAACCTGCACGGACGGCATGACCGCCAGATCGGCCATCTTCTCTCGCAGTGCTTGAATCTTGTCGCGCACCTTCGGCATGGCCATCAGTTTGGCCACGCGCGGGTAGAGCGATCCCGCGACGGCCTGCGACCCGTATGCCGCCCTGTAGGCGGCCACGCCGTTGCCGAGTTCGACGTAGTACAGGCAGAAATCGTGCTGCTTGGAGTTCAGGGGTCCGGTCGGGTTGACCTTGATCTTGTTCTCCTTCATGAACGCCTTGCGTTGCTTGTCTTCGGCCATGGCTCTACGCTGCCTTCGGTGGTTCAGGTGCGTCGCCAGCCAGTTCCGCATCGCGCATCCGGCGCAACAAGTCGGCGATCTGCGCAGCGTTCTTCCCGGCCTTCTCATGGGCGATGACCGCATCCTGAATGCGCTTGCGCTCGATGCCGGCCGCGGCAAGATCGAGCACGTAGCCGACGACGGTGACGATTGCTGGGTTCATTGCTTCGCCTCCTTGCGTGATTGCTGGTCGATCTCCCGCCGCGCCCTGAGAATCAGCACCTGGGCAAGATCGAGATGACTGCGGGCAGAATCCGTATCCCCTTCACGGAGGATGTCCTGCGCAACGTCGACGGATTGGGCCGACTCCTTCAGGGTCTGCCGAAACGTCGCCGCGTCCGACTTGCTGATGACGCCCGCCCTGGCGTTCTGGTTGAGCACGCGCGCCGCGGCCGTGATATCGACGTTGGCCTCGTTGATCGCGCGCTGGATCGCCTCATAGGGTGTTGCCGCAGTGCGGAGATTGGTCGATTCCGGCCCCGGCGCCATGCCCCATCCGGTGACGGTCATCGGTTGGCAGCCGAACACGATGCAGGCCAGGGCCATCAGGGTGGCGACAACGCCGATGCGGTGGAATGTCATTGCGATAGTCTCCTGTCAATGAGGGTCGAGTAACTGGATGCGTCCGACTATGGTGCACTCATACGCATATTGGAGGGAGCGCCCCACGTAGGCGGACCAGCGGTAACACCGAAGGATAAAGGGAGCGAGGCGACGGACTCCTGACCGTCGCTCGATACCGCTTTTGCTGTGACTACGTGAAGGCCGATAGACAGAACGCCGAGAGGAACCTGACAGATGAGTGCATTTGGCAATTGGGAGTGCGGACTCTTGCACTTGGATTGCGCGCCGGGCACGCTGGGACCAGTTTTTGGTGTCGTTGCCCCGTCCAAAAATGCCCTGCAACTCGCCACAGGTACGGCGTCAGTCGTGAATCCTGCGTCCGCCTCAAGGCTGCATCCAGTCGGTGAACAGAGGATAGGGTTCGTTGGTGGCGAGCAGGCGGGGTTCTGCTGGGCATGCGCAAACGTCGATGAAAGTAGCGCAAACAGGACGATGAGGATTACCGCCGCCCATATGATGAAATCGAGAATGCAGTACTGCTTGTCTTGACTACAGCAATCACGCATGTCATTGCCTCCTAGTTGATGCGGTGGTGATCGATGATAAGTTCGTCAGCACGGCGTTCCGTACCTATCCGTGGCGCATGCGTCCTGCGCCGCTCGTATGGCTGCATGTGACCGGACGGATATCCCTTTTCTGACCGCCTGCGGGAGATGCTCAACAGCAGCGCAACGCCGAGTTCGACAAGCAGCGATGATGACGGGTTGAATTCGTGCTCTCCGCGGTATAGCTCGAACAGGCTCAGGGCCGATCCGGCGAAAATCATCACGTAGGCGGCGGTGATCGGCTTCGGGGTGGAGCGTGTCGAATGGTGGGCAGCCGACAGGCACAGCCATTGGATCGTTATCGCCGCGGCGAATGCCAGCAGGTTGAACACCAGGTCGTGGTCGATCATTTCGTGGTTCCCCCTTCGTCTTTTGGCGCCGGCTGCCCCGCTGAGGCATCTTGTGTCAGAGGGGCGCCAGTCAGGCGCGACAGGAAGGCCTTGATCGAGTCCAGACCGATTGCGACGAGTGGGTCGGCCACCTTGAAGAATCCCCATCCGAGCAGGAAGGCCGTCGCGGTAGTGGTCGCCTTCATCGCCGCGTTGGGCGCATACATATGGCCGACGTGTGACAGTAGGTCGGTCAGCGCAGCGGCGCACAATGCCGACGTGGCCAGCGTGCCGATTTGGCTCTTGAACGACCCGCCGGGCTGGCTGCGGCTCATCCCGACGTAGCCGCCGACGGCTCCCCAAAACATCTCGCTCATGTCCGGTTGGATCGCGGTAAGCCACGCACCCACTACGGCTATGATCGGCGCTGTTATGTCGTTCGTATTCACGGTTCGATCCTGACCTGTCTATCAGTTCGGTGACTCGATGTACTGACCGCAAAAGCCCATCGCCACGGCCGCCGCAGTCGTGTTGTTGGTGATCCACGCGGAGCGAGCTAGGAACGTCGTCGTCGATGGGATGTTGGTTGTCAGCGTGCCGCTGGTTGATACACCTGTGCTGATGTTGCTGATGCGATAGTTGATGTTCCCGCCGCCGCCTGGGCAGTACAGGAAAAGCTCAAGCAGCGTCGTGGTGTCGACCGGGAAGCTCGCGCCGAGCGCCACGACGGTCGGTGCCGCTCCCGTGACGTTGTAGACGAGATTCCAGTTCCCCGAGTTAGTGTTGATTGCCAGTCCGACTTTCCCCGGCGTCGTGCTCGTCGTCGGGTCGATGTTCGTCGGCGCGGCGATGACATCGACCAATCCGACAAACGCCCGCTGACCGGCCTGCATGGTGGATAGATGGAAGCGGCAGGCATACGTGAAGCCACCCAACCCGGCCGCGTTGCACCGCCAGACTTCCGTCAGCGAGCCGTAGTGCATCGCCAGCGATCCATCGCTTCGGCTGCCGGCGCTGGATCGCTGGCAGCCGAAGCGATGGAATAGCGCCGGGTCTGCGTCAGCTTGTTTGTCGATGCCAATGTGAACGTCGAGAGTGTGCCGCCGTTGGTCATCGCCAGCCCCATGCTCTGAATAACCGTCGTGGCGCTGGGCTTAGAGAAGGCCTGATACCCGAACGCCAGCGAGGCCTGGGCCGGTGTCATGACGCCATCAGCATTCTTCCACGCCGGAACGGTCTTCGTTGCGATGTCATACCCGAATAGCCGAACGTTCGATGCCGAAGGTGCGGCCGGCTCTGACAGCGCCGGCAGGTATGCGGATGCGCCGTCCGTTCCCAGCGTAGTTGTGCCGCCGACCTTGAGTTTGATCGGGAGCAACGTCCCGCTGCCAGACACGACGGATTCAATCGATACGGCATCCCCGGACGCGATGTCGAAACTGCCGATCGACGAGTTCACCGGATCGGAACTGCCATAGACGGAGAACGCGGCGTTGCCGGACGTACCTTGCGGAATTGCCCCAACGTCCGTCGCGCTATTGAGAGCGTTGGTCTGCAGGTAGGACCGGGCAGACGGGGCGCTGGTGAAATCCGCCTGAATCCGGGCGCCGGTCAGCCGTAGACGCTCTGTGCCGCTGTGGCGGAACACAATCGGGGCGCCGGCGGCGCTGCTGAACCACATGCCACCGGTCAAGCCTACGCCATGCGATATTTCCATGTAGGGCGTGGCGCCATCCTGCACGTACATCAGGCTATAGGCGGCGGCGGTTCCTGTCGCCAGATCAAGCCGGGCCTGTGCTGACGCTCCCGTGTTGGCGTTCGCTAGACTGATTGAGCACGGACCATTGGCGTTCGCAAATATGCCGTGCACCAAACCAGAGGCACCATTCTGCAACTGGTGTGTAATTTTTGCCCCGGCGCGCTCTATCCTCCAGTACCCACCAAGCTGCGCTCCAGCATCGTCATAGGGGACGATGTAGTAGTCAGACCCCGCGTTCGACCCAGGCTCTGCACCTGCATCAGCCGCCACTACCCAGCGCGCCAGCGCGCCGTTGCGAATGACGTAGTTATTCCCGCGCGGGACGTTCAGCGGCCCGGTCAGGTAGTGACCAGAGATGTTGTCGACCGTCAGGGTGTTCGTGGCCGGGTCGTAGGTCAGCGCCGCCTCGCCGCCGAACCCGCCCGCCCCGTTGTTGTACTGCAGGCTGTTGGTCACGCCGCCCGGCGATGCGCCCCCGCCGGTGCTGTACGGCTGCCACGCCGAGCCGTCCCAATACATGGGCTTGTTGAGACTTGTCGACCACGCATTGACGCCCCTGCCAGCGGCGCCGGCACCTGGGTTCGGGGTTGTTCCGCCCGATGTAATCGCCCCTTCGGCGGGCTTCTGGAAGCCTAGTTGCTGAGTCGTCACGCCGGATTACCCATGCACGGTCACGCGCAGCGCATTCGATGCCGGTGCGACGGCGAAAGACAGCGTGAGTTGCGTCGTGCTGGTGCTGACCGCATCGCACTCCACGTAGGCGTTATCCGATACCTGTCGAAGAGAGTAGGTCACGTCCTGGGTGCCTAGGCTGTGCGTGACGGTGATCGAGGTCGCCGATCCGTCTCCGATGGTCGCGGCGAACTTGCGGACGACAACCGCCGTGTCGACGTTGATGACGTTGCCGACGATGTTGATGCCGGTACCGTTGGTGTAGCTCGATCCGGCGCCGATCTGAGCGAAGACAAGCGCCGTCGTGTTGATCGTGATCGGGTCGTTCGTGGTCAGGCGCCATTGCGTGTCCGCGTTGGTGGTGCCCTCGGTGACCATCACGGCCATGCCGGCGGTGATCTCGCCAGCGCCGTCCGCGTCAGTGGCGCGCGACCATGCTCCGGCCGCTGCAACGTAGACGCCGTTCTGCGAGCCTGTGCTCTGGTCCTTGACCAGCACGCGATCGCCGGAGACAACGGTGATGCCGTCGACGGTCAGCAGCCCGGACAAGGTCGCAATGTTGGCGGTCGTGGCGCAGCGGCAAGACTGTTTCCAGTCGGTGCCGTTGGCCAGCGCATCCACGTAGTTCTTTGTCGCCGCGTCCTGCGCGCCGGTCGGATCGAGCAGGTTGGTGATCTTCTGCGAGTTGAGCGAGACGGAGGCCGTCGGGGCTGCCATCTGGTCGAGCCTGGAAGTCCGAACCTGCGTGTCGAAGTCGCTGATGGTCGCGGCAAGCTGCGTGCCGGTATGGTTCGCGCGCGCCGCGTAATCGACCCATGCCGTGCCGTTCCAGAAGAGCAGGCGCTTGGTGGTCGAGTCGTAGTAAATCTGGCCCTCAGCCGGCGATCCTGGGGCGGCGGCGAGGACGTGAATCAGCGCATTGAGCAACTGATTCTTGGCGAGGTCGATCGAGGTGAGGAATTTACGCGACATGGTGGTTCCCTTCGGTCAGTTGCACACCGCCAAGCCGGAGAACGGCGCGGTGAAGGTTATTTCGACCACGTTCTGGCTCGGGTAGTCGACTTCTCCCTCGCACTGCTCGCCGGCCGAGTCGAGTACCGTGACGGCCGGCTTCTTGTCGAGGTTGTGGGTGACGGTCCATACCGCGGACGGAACCGCCTGAACATGCTCGAAGTGCTTGTCCGCGCCGGCTGGGCTGATGCCTGCCGGCCCTTGCTCGCCGCGCGACAGGATCAGCAGCGCCGCGGTCGCCTCGACGTGCAGCGTCTGACACTCGTCGGCGACGACCAGCGCCGGTGCATCCGGTACGGTGACGATTGCCGGGGCTTCTGTGACGGTTTCGAGCAGCGCCATCGGCTACGCCCGCGTGACTTCTTCTTCGATGAGCACGTCGGCCGGGGCAAGTAGCGATACCTGTCCAGATCCCGAGACGAGTTCGATATCGGCCACGCCCTGGGTCCAGTCGATCGTGGCGGTGGCGGCGTCGGTCATCTTGAGCGTGATCGTCTTGGCCGCGTTGTCGAGGACGATTCCGCTGTTCGCGGTAGACAGTTCGAGCAGAATGTCGGGAGAGGCGGAATCGGTCCGCACTTGCATCCGGGCCGAGTAGCCAGCCATGTCGAGAGGCGTGTGGTAGTAGATTTGCCCACCCGACCTGTAGGCCGCGTAGCCGGCCGAGTTGACCGCGTTGATCTCGATCGTATCGGGCGTGAGGATGGTCGGAATAAACCATCCGCCGTCGGGCGCCATTGCCCGCTCGTCCGAGTTGATCTCGGTCATGCCAGCCACGTTGGCGATGCGGAACGGCCAACCATCGACCAGACCATGCAGCGGCGCAGTGACCACGCACGGGCCGGCTTGCGAGACGCCGGTGATGTTGCGGTAGGCGATTCGCGACGTGCCGGAGCGCAGGACAAGAGCGAAGGTCTTGCCCTTGCGGATGACTATGCGCAGGCGGTCAGTTGAGGCGTCACTGCAGGCTGGCATGGCGGATGTCTCTCGTCGGTGGCTGGGCGTCGAATCTCGTCATCGTCATCGATTGCCATGCACTTATGCACCGACACCAGTTCGTGGGCAAGAATTGGCGCCCGCCTGGGTGCCATGAGAGTCCATCCCGGCCACGCGGAGGGGTCGAACGGGGTGACGGGCCTGTAGCGCCAGGCATGCCGGCCAGCGGCCGTGCTAATGGCCGTGTATCGGGTGGCCCGGCCGGAGTCGATGAGGCGCTTGAGTGCGTAGGTCACAGCCTCGATCGTGGTTCCCAGCGCCGCAGAGATGTCGTGAGCGAACAGGCCTTGGTGATCCGGCTCGTTCGCCCGCTCCACCATCAGCGCAAAGATGTCGTGCTGCCGGCTGTCTTCGTGGTGCCACGGCTTCTTGGTCTGTGACTCGGTTTGGCGCGGGGTGCTCATGACCGTAATCAGCCTTCTTTCCCGCCCGTGATGGTGAATGTCATTTCCTCGCCGTCATGGGTACGGATGATCCCGTAGTCCTGACCTTGTTGTTGTGGTTTGGCTTGTGGCCCGAGGTCACACCCGTATACGATCGGCGTCATCACGTCGCCGAACATGAAGGGGATGGCAGGGGCGCCGTTCGGTTGGTTGTCGTTTTCCATGTCTGTGGTCTCCAATCAAAGCAGTTCGGTTTGTGGCAGGGGTGGCGGGACGATCTTCCGGACGGTGACGACAAGCCTGCCATCGCCATCCGGTTCCATCCGCTCGGCGACCAGTCTCCGCACCCACTTGTCGTCGTCGATGACCACATCCTTGATCGCATCGATCGCCACCTTGAGGGCATTGTCGAGGTCGATCGACCGCACGTCGTCGTCCCATCCTCCTGGGTTCTTTCGGGCGCGCTTGGCCCAATCGAGCGGGCGCTCGGGGTAGAGCTGGATCGTGAGTTCGATGCGGCCGGCAAGCGGCGTCGTGATACCCGCGTGCCGGGCGATCTGCTTCACCTGCGCCTTGTACGCCTTTGCCTGGTCCGACAGCGTGACGATCGGCCGCGTGTGGCCTTTCGGGAGGAAAGTGCGCCAGTAGAGGTTCGCCGACACGGGTTTCGGCAGGGTGAGGGTGACGCATCCCGCCCGGGCGGTTTCGGGCGTCGTCAGCACGATGTTCCCGTGCTTCGTCGGCCCCGGAGTTGCCGCCGTTCCGTCCTGCCTCTCGCCGTGGTATGCCGTTTGCAATCCAAGCCTGCGCGCGAGGTACTCGTCAAGTTGTTGCTCAGACAGTGTCAGATGGCTCAAGGCTTGCGCTCCCCGAACAGCGCGCCAACGGCGTGTTTGAACCCCAGCGCGTCGTTGAATCTGATGGTCGAGATGGTGTCGATCCGCATCGCCACGCTAACTGGTTCTCGTATGTCGGCGATGCGCTCCCCGTTCTCCAAAATCCACGCGCGCAGTTCAGAGAAATCGCCCGTATAGATTGGGGCCTCCAATGGGTAGTGGCGAATGGCGAACGCCTTGCCGTCGATGAGTTCGTCGGCGCTCGGCTCTGGTACTGGCACGGACGACACGCGGGAGAAGAAGTGGTCGAGGAATCGTCTCAACGAGTTCATTTCAGTTTCTCCCCGGTGTATCGCTCCCAAGTGCTGCGCGCCATGTCCCATGCCCGGATGAAGCGGGATATCGAGTCGTGCATCTGCGCTCCCATGGACACAAAAGCGGCCTCCATCGAATCGGCCCGCTTTCTGAGAGCGTGCCCAGCGGGAAGACGATCGAGCGTTGCGCGGTCGCGCATGCGCACCCATAGCGCATGGCGTAGCGGTGGGTTTGGGTTTCTCATGCCCATGGGTTCGGTTCACGCCTCAGTGTCAAATCGAGTCGTGCAAGGGCGCACCATGCCGCGTGGGCGTCGTGGTACAAACCACTCTCCTGGTCGCGCAGTTCGCCCGTGGCCGTGGCGAAGACGTGGCGCAGCATCGCATCGGTGTATCGCTCCTGCCCGTTCGGCACGGAGACCCAGCCATCGTCGGTGTACTTGTTCGCGCCGAACGTGCCGACCTTGCCGACTTCTTCGAGCGCTCGGGCGAAGCCGAGCAAGACCAGTCCAAGGCGTGTCTTGCCGGCGTCCATCTTGGCGCCTGGCTCGTGCGGCGACTTGCCGCTCGGGTCGCGTTGTTCGCTCGGGTATGGAGGATTCATCAGACCTACTCCATCGCGCCTTCCGGCAAGATCAGCCCGGCCGGGTTCTTCGCCTTCTCTTCGGCCTCGTGAGCGAGTTTTGCATGGTTGGCGATGATCGTCGCCAGTCCCAAGGCCTGCTCGGGCGACAAGACCATGCGCAGCGTCGTGAAGTTGAAGCCGATCTCGACCATCGGCCCCACGTCCGCCACGCTCATCTTCACGTCGACCGCATGGTCCGGGCCTTTCTTGCTCGCGTCGGAGTAGAGCTTGCCGAGTAGCGCGTGAGCGGCGTTCGATGACTTCGGCATCTGGCCATTTGGCATGTGTGGTTCCCCTTGCGGTTCCAGAAGCGGGCAGCCCTCGCCGGCCACCCGCGTCCTGCGATCGTCTCTACAGTCCGATTAGGCCGGCGTCAGCGGTTCGAGCGGGCCGACGCTGGTGGCGAGCGATACCGCATGCCCGCCGATCACGTCGACGTCCAGCACGCCGGTAATCGTCTCGACGCCCTCGCCCAGATCGGCGTCCGCCGTGACGTTGATCTGCGCCGAGCCGACCGTTCCGGTCGAATTCGGGCGCACGACCGCCGACAGGCCATCAGCCGCAGGCGTGACGGTCACAAGGTCGCTCGAAGCGGCCCATACCGGCATGCCCTCGACTGCAGCGGCGTTGCCGGCCGCGTCCTGGGGTTCGACAGCGACAGTAAATTGTTTGTCCAGGGGAAGCTTGATGCCCATGATGTTGCCCTCAATGAAGATGTGGTGAATGAGGATGTTGGTGAAAACAATCCTCGGTGGTTTCTTCCACTCGATACAGCCAAGCAGGAAAGAAAGGAGCTCGCGCAAGCATTTCCTGCTCACGCATATGCTATTGCTGCACTTGTGCATTCTCGGTTGCCCTCCTATCGGAATTCGTAGTCTTCGGCTTCGCGGGCCATGTTGAGTCCCGAATACTCCACTTGGCTTGCCGCTGTGAAGTTCTCGAACCTCGACTGCGCTGCGTTGAACGTAAGCCGCGCAGTGCCGATCTCTCCCATCCGGTTCTTGCGAACGATCATCTCGGCGGTGCCCCTCTGCTCGCTCGAAGGGTTGTAGTAGTCGTCTCGGTATGCCATGACAATCACGTCGGCATCTTGCTCGATCGCACCTGACTCGCGCAGATCGGACATGACGGGCCGCTTATCGATGCGCTTCTCAACGTCGCGCGATAACTGTGACAGGGCGATGACAGGAACATCAAGCTCGCGCGCAAGCGCCTTGCACTCGCGGGAGATGGCCGAGAGTTCCTCGTTTCGGTTTGAGGTTCGGTTGGCGCCTGGGGCGCCCATCAGCAATTGCAGGTAGTCGATGACGATAAGATCTAGGCCGTGCTTGCGCTTATGGCGGCGCGCTCGTGCCCGGATTGCGACAATGTTGGGCGCGGTCTTGTCGTCGATCCAAAGCCTGGCCTGCGACATGCGGGCGAGTCCGCTTGTGATGCGTGGGAAATCGTCGTCCTGCAGCCTTGCGCTGCGAAGGCGACCTACATCTATGCGCCCCATGCTGGCCAGCGTGCGCAATGCCAGTTGAGTGCCACGCATCTCGAACGACTCGAACAGCACACCATGGCCCTGCATCGCTGCGTGCTCTGCGATGTTCAGCGCAACAGCGGTCTTCCCCATCGATGGACGCCCAGCGATGACAATCAAGTCTCCCGGTTGCATGCCTCCCCCGAGCAGATTGTCGATGTCAGCGAATCCAGTTGACAGACCGGTGGCATGTCCCCCTGTCTCATACCTATTCTGGATTTCTGTTACGACCGGACCCATGATGTCGATGATCGACACAGGCTCTCCTACGCCTGCTCCGTCCTCTGCAATTGCGTTGAGCAGCGCCTGGGCCTCGGCGACGCTATCCGTTGCGTCTGTCGCTCCGAACGCCATTGCCGACAGCCTGTCGCCTGCCGATAGCAGATCGCGCAGTCTGCGTTTCTCCCTCACCAGCCTGGCATATCCGGCGATGTTCGCGGCGGATGGGGTGTTGTTGGCGATCTCGCCGAGATAGGCCAATCCGCCGCACTGCTTCGCCTCTCCCATGGCTTCTAGCCGTTCCCATACCGTCACCACATCGGCCGGCTTCTTGGCGTCGATAAGGCCTATGATAGTTCGGTATATGCGTCTGTGCTCGTCGCGGTAGAAGTCGTCAGCCCGTATCCGCTCGGCGATCCGGTCATAGGCCGAGTTGTCGAGAAGCAGCCCGCCGAGCAGCGACTGCTCGGCCTCGATCGAGTGCGGCGGCAGGCGCAGTTCTCCGACATGAGCGGGCATCGGGCTAATTCCCATGGTATTTTTTCTCGATGACCTTGGTGAAATTTTCAGCTTTCAGAAGCCAAGGCAGGTCGGGCAGCCATACCGATCCGTCATCGCGCGGTATGCCCTGGGTCAGCTTCGGCGACTTGGCAACGTAGCGGAAAAACCGCTCCCAAAACGCCAGCCCGTCCTGCACCGTCCGATAGCCTTCAAACACGCCGTTTCCATGGGCGCAGTAGCGCCATCGCGCTCTCAGCAGAGCCTCACGCTTGGAATCCCAAATACGCGGCTTGCGTAACATCGGCAGGATCATCGCGTAGAGTTCGAGGATTTTCTCGTGAGGACACGGCGGTATCGGGTCATCGGGTGGCGGATCGACAGTCGGGAGCAGCGATTGCACTGGCTCACTGCCGCTGGCAGGTGGGGTTTCGGGTGCCAACTGGCTGGCTACCGCTATGCCGTTTGCCTGTTGTGACGAATCACCCCCCCCGCGGGTCGAAATTGCGTCAGCGATTTCGACAGAAGGGGTTGACTTTATATTTCCCTGTCTCTGTCTCTCTCCCTGTCTCTGTCTCTTGGAGCCAAAAATCTCGGGACAAGGCGGGGACGTCCCTGAGTTGTCCCCGGGGACAGGGACATGTTGTCCCGGGGACAAACCATTGTTGTCCCCGGGGACAAATAGCGCTTTTCCTTTGGGCCGTTCTTGCGACATCCACGTTTGGAATTCGGGTATCGACAGAGACAAACCGTAACGCTGGTTGTGCTTCTTGATGCGCCCACACTCAGTTCTCCACCGCTGCTCAAGTTTCGAACGCCATGCTTCGAGTACATTTTCAGCGACGACGTGATGGTAGAGTCGATCGTCGTTACACTTAATCCAGCCGTGCAGCGCTCCCTCGCGAATTTTCTTCCAGCTTTTCATGTCCCGACCAAGTTCGGCGAGCCGGCACAAGTCGATATCATCATCTGGCAGACTTCCAGCAGGCACTTGGTCATACGACTTTAGCCAGAGCGTTACGCCAGCGCGCCATTCACTGTCTGTAGCGCGAGCATGAAACGACGATCCGAATAGACGTGACCGAAAGATAGGGGTGAATCGGAAGTCGCGCAGATCACAATCTGGCGGCGTCAAGGGATCGGGCAGCGAAGACAGGTCCAGAAGATCGTCTTTCGTGCTAGCCATGGCCGACTTCCTCGGAAGGTATTCCGGCCCGCTCTGCCGCTGCGCGAACCTCTCTGTCGGCAGTCTCTCGGTCCATTCCTAACTCCTGCATCGCCAATTCGACGAACGATGCGATCGGAAATGGGACGTCTTGCAGGTCGACGTCGGCTGGAACAAGCGGATCAGGAAGATCAGACATTCCTGCAATCCTCGATCAGAATCACGCCGGCCTGCTCTGCCTCGCGCCTGGCCTTCTTTTCGGCATCCTCGCGGGACATGCCGAGTTCGGACATGCAGAACCGGATCAAATGCGCGAGAGAGATGTGCATGCCGCGCAGTTGCTCCATGTCGGACGTTTCGCGCATGGGAATCACAGAAACCACCCGACTTGCACCAAATCGCAAACTGACCCAAATGCGTGAGCGGATATCTGTGCGATCACGCTGGAAAACCCCCTCAAGCTTCCCGAACCCGAGCCGATAACGGCATGACAGCCGGTAATCCGGCCGGAGATGCTGGTCGGGTAGACGGGGCGCGCCTGGGCGCTCTGAGATGACATGGCGATCATCCCTCCGTTTCGGTCGATTGGGGTTTCGGTGGGCCTGGGCGGGACCGGAGAACTGACCATTCCACGTCTGCGCGCAACTGCTCGCAGGTGACCTCACCGTCTGTAGCCCGCTCGATCTTCGGGCAATGCTCGGCCGGCATTCGGCGCCCGCCCTTGACGATTTGATTGACAAACTGGACCGAAACACCAATGGCCTTTGCCAGAGATGTCTGGCCGCCCAACAACTCGCATGCGCGTTCAATTGGTTTCATGCCCTGGATTTAAGCACGGCCTGAATCTAAAGACAAGTCACCCTTTATTGTCTTCTAGCTTACGCGGTACCGAGCCGAACTCCGCGACCAGATCGCGCAGTATCTGCAGACGCATATCGGGAATCTTCTCCATGGACTGAACTCCTGTTTGCGTTGAGCGGACCCCAACGGGGTCACTGGCGTGCGAATATTTTCGCACAATGCATTAAGCGACGCTTGACTTTATAAAAGCGAGGCTTTATTCTCACCCATCGCTTCTCACCCCGCACCCACCACCAGCCACCGGCTACAGGAGTGGGCCGACGGACAAGTGACCAGCGGGAAACCAAATCGGGGGATTTGATGGAAATCGAATTGCATGACATGGACCTGCCGGCGCTCCTTGAGGCGGTGCGCTACGGAGCGATCCGCACGATCGGCCGGGATCGGGCAGCTTTACAGAGCGTCGCATTCCAGATCGAGTGCGAGATTGAGCGGATCAAGGAGACCAATCCGCTTCCTGATCCTATTCACCGGATACCAACGGGCGGTAATTTCCTGCCCGGATTCGGATCGATAAGGAGGCCTGAGTAATGGACTTCCTGACCTACGCCGATCGGGTAATCTCCGAAGTGCGCCGACTCAGAGCCGGTGCGTTCTGCAGCGCGATCCACCTGCGCGCCGCCTAC
>Ga0116146_1002108_pt1 | contig 18403 bp, 18 predicted proteins | sample AD_JPNHG2_MetaG_FD_89748 | JGI IMG/M metagenome (GOLD analysis project Ga0116146, IMG submission 89748) | Active sludge microbial communities of municipal wastewater-treating anaerobic digesters from Japan - AD_JPNHG2_MetaG | ecosystem: Engineered > Bioreactor > Anaerobic > Digestate | place...
AGTTCTCTGTCGCGCACCGAAACAAGTATATTGTTTTTTATAATGAACGAAATAGCCTCTTCTTCGAAATCATCTAATAAAAAATCGGAGTTGGCTACAATGGTGTCCTCTGTTTCAATGTATCGTGAGCTGATTTCGATTTCTTCCATTTCCTCGTCGTCTTGGATATAGATTTTGAGAAATTGTTCCAATTCACTTTCCACTTCCACTTCCACGTCGTTGAGGTCAATCCAGAGGAAATTTTCCAATGGAATTTTTTTCAATGAATCTATCGAGCGTGATATTTTCAATCGGGTGCCTTCGTGATAAAATAGTTTTACTTCTGCCATGATGTTCTGTTTTTTTAGAAGTTGTACTTTCAAATTGTTTTGTTTTCTGTTTTCTCTTCCAATAGGTTGGTAAGGGAAATAAAGTCGTTGACGCTTAACTGTTCCGGTCGTAAATCGAAGATAGGTTCGGTAACCGATTGCCCATTTAGTAATGGTTTTAGAGAGTTGCGCAGCGTCTTGCGACGTTGGTTGAAGGCCGTTTTTACAGTTCGAACGAACAGCGTTTCGTTGCAATCCAATTTTTTAACACTGTTTCGCGTGAGCCGTATAACGGCCGATTTGACCTTAGGCGGAGGGTCGAAAACGTGTTCGCTGACGGTAAAAAGATATTCTATTGTATAAAAAGCTTGCAGTAGTACGCTGGTGATGCCGTAAGTTTTATTGCCGTGTCGTGCCGCTATGCGTTCAGCCACTTCTTTTTGAACCATTCCCACCACGCAAGGTATTTGGTCGCGGTTGTCAAGTATTTTAAAAAATATTTGGCTGGATATGTTGTACGGAAAATTACCGATAATGGAAAAAGGCTGTTCGCCAAATTCCTTTTTTAAGTTCATTTTTAAAAAATCGCCTTCGATGAGGTGCAGACTTGGAAATTTTTCTTTAAGATATGCGCCGGCTTCGGAGTCGATTTCTACCGCAGAAAAACGAAATTGTGATTTGTTGATGAGAAATTGTGTGAGAACGCCCGTTCCGGGTCCTATTTCGAGTACAGAGGTGGTGTCGGAAGGAAGACTTTCGACTATATTAAGAGCGATTTGCAAATCGGTCAAGAAATGCTGCCCCAAATGTTTTTTGGCTCGTACTTGAATCATGTTGTAAAGGGTCGTCAGGCATTTCTGTTGGTTTTTAAATAATTTTCTACAGCAAAAAAAAACACTTATCTTTGTCTTTTCAATTCTGTGGCAGACAAAAACATCCGCAAAGGTATAAATTTAATTTTATACCGCAAAACGATAAACCGTTTTTATGATAAAAAAAATCGAGAGTAAAATACAAAAATTCCTTTGGGTTGTCATTGACTTCTTTTATCAGCCATTCAGCAAATTCTTTAGTCTGCAATTTTTTCGCTACGGTTTTTGTGGTGGGCTAAATATGGCTTTTGATTGGGTGCTCTATTTCGTTTTTTACAATTTTGTGTTTCAAAAACAGTTACTCGATTTGGGCTTCGTGGCTATTTCGCCGCACATTGCTTCGTTTATATTCAAATTTCCAATCACATTTCTCACCGGCTTTTGGTTGGCACGCCATGTCAGCTTTTCAGAGTCGTATTTGCGCGGTCGCGTGCAGATTATCCGTTATTTATTGGTAGTGTGCTGCTGCATTCTTATCAACTACATAGGTTTGAAGTTTTTTGTAGAAATTTGCGGCATCTATCCTTCAATTTCTAATGTTATCACTTCCATAATTTCGGCGGTGTTCAGTTATTTTACCAACAAACATTTTTCTTTTCGTCAGCGTTAAATTATGTTTACGCGTGCAAAAATATATACGTACGTCAAATGGGCGATTTCGGTGCTTGCGTACGGTTTTTTGGCGTATAAGCTGGCTACGTTCGACGGTTATGACGCATTTGTTGAACAAGTAAGTTCGTTTGGTGCGGAACAGTTTGTCTGGCTGGCGTTGGCAGTTGTTTTGCTACCGCTCAATCTTTTTTTAGAATCGGAAAAATGGCGTTTGTTGGTAGGCAATTTGGTAACGCTTGATGTGAAAACTGCTTTGCGTTCGGTGTTAATTGGGCATACAGGTGCTTTTTCTACACCCAATCGTTTGGGCGAATATCCCATGCGTGCGATGTCTCTTCCGTCCGATGTACGTTTATCGGCTATAGCCATGGGTTTTGTCGGTAGTTTTGTTCAAAATTTCATCATTACCGTCTGTGGATTGTTGGCTTTGCTTTTTTTTCAGATTGGTGAACTTTTTTCAACTTTTTTTTACTATTTCTGCGGACTGTTTGCGGTGTTTTCTTTCGTGGTGTTTATCGGTTTGCCAAAATTTTCGGCGTATATCATACGGCGATATCCAAATGTGCGTTTCATCAATTTTTGGAAGAGCATGGCAACATTTTCGCAACGGCGCATTTTAAAAGTAAAGGCAATAACATTTGTCCGTTATGTGGTGTTTGGTTGTCAATTTTATCTGATTTTGCGCTTTTGCGGTGTTCCATTATCGCTGTTCGAGGCGTTATCGGCTATTCCAATCGTCTATCTTTGTGTTACTTATACACCTTCCATCGCCGTTTCGGAGGCGGTAGTGCGTAGTTCTTACGCTGTTTTAATCATTGGTTGCTATTCTTCCAACTTAGTAGGCATTACTTTGGCGGGCATTTTTATTTGGCTGCTCAATTCGGCTATTCCAATGATTATCGGTTCCATTTTTTTACATTTTTACCAAAAAAGTTAATTTTTTTTCATAATACTTTGAACCAAACGCATTAAGTTAGTCTAACAAATAGGTTAAACTTTTTAATTAAACTTTTCGTTTTTTTATGCTCGATTTAGAAAATATTTATTATATTTGCACAATTTTTCACGAGAAGGTGTGAAACGTTATAGTTCATACATATTTATAGTTGCGGTAGTGCTTTTCGTAGCGTTGGTATCGATGCAAATAATTTATATTTCGCGCACGACCGAAACAGTATTGCAACAATTTAACACTAACGTTCATGGGGCGGCGACTAATTTGCTGAATTTGCTCATACCTTTATTGATAATTACTGTGATATTGGTACTTGTTTTATCGTTCTTTATGTTTTATAGTCATCGGCAAAAAGTGCTTAGTACCATGAAGATGGATTTTGTGAATAGTATGACGCACGAAATGAAAACGCCTATCGCATCTATTTCGTTGGCTTCGCAAATGATGAACGACCCGTCGGTGGGAAATACGGTGGAGAAGATGCAGCGATTTGCCGGTGTTATAACTAATGAATCGAAACGCTTGAATACGCTGATTGAACAGTTGCTTTATACATTGGTGCTTGACCGCAAAAAAACTGTGCTGACTTTTGAAAACTTGGATGTGAATAAAATGCTTGGCTCGGTGATAGACAACTTTTCGGTAAAAGTAGATGCCGTTGGCGGCAAAATAGTGTCGCAACTGAATGCACAAAATGCTATGGCAAAAGTGGACGATGTGCATTTGACGAATGTGTTCTACAATTTAATGGAAAATGCTGTCAAATATTGCAAAGACGTGCCTTTGGTAATTACCGTAACCACGTTTAACGCAAAGGATATGCTTTGTATTTCAATAGAAGACAATGGTCTTGGAATGCGGCGCGAAGATACGAAACGCATTTTTGATAAATTTTATCGCGCAACGACTGATAATGTAAAGGGCTTCGGGCTTGGTTTAGCTTATGTGAAGCAAATAATTGAAGCACACAACGGTACCATTCGCGTAAATAGTGAATTAGGAATGGGAAGTAAATTTATAATAGAAATACCAAATTTAAAAATTTAAAAAATGGAAAAAGTAAAAATTTTATTATGCGAGGATGATGAAAACCTCGGTATGTTGTTGAACGAATATTTGCAGACAAAAGGTTTTGAAACGGAACTGTGTCTTGATGGAGAAGCCGGTTACAAAGCTTTTACGAGTAACTCTTATGATTTTTGCATCTTGGATGTTATGATGCCAAAAAAAGACGGATTTTTGTTAGCACAAGACATTCGTAAGTTGAACTCTAATGTTCCTATCCTATTTTTGACTGCCAAAACCTTGAAAGAGGATGTTTTGGAAGGCTTTAAAATCGGTGGCGACGACTATGTAACGAAGCCGTTTAGTATGGAGGAACTGTTGTACCGTATCGAAGCAATTCTTCGGCGTATTTGCGTCAAAAAAAGCCGTATTACCAGCGAATACAAACTGGGTAAATTTACGTTCGACACTCAAAAACAACTGCTGATTATAGACGGAAAAGTAACCAAACTAACAACCAAAGAGTGCGAGTTGTTGACCATGCTGGCTCAAAATGCCAACAATATTTTGGAACGCAACTATGCCTTGAAAACCATTTGGGTGGAAGACAACTACTTCAATGCACGCAGCATGGACGTTTACATTACCAAACTGCGTAAATTGTTGAAAGACGACCCGAATGTGGAAATTATCAACATTCACGGCAAAGGTTACAAACTGATTATTCCTAACGAATAATTTAGAAGTATCCAAAAATAAAAAATCATCGGTTTATAAAAATCGATGATTTTTTTGTGTGGTTATTAGTGAGCGGCAAACGAGGCTCGAACTCGCGACCCTCAGCTTGGGAAACTGATGCTCTACCAACTGAGCTATTGCCGCAAATGGTATGCAAAAGTAGTTGTTTTTTTTGATTTTCTTTCGTAATTCTCAAAATTATTCAAAAAAAAGCACTCGTTTTTGTCAAGTAACGATTACGTTTATACAAAATTCGACATTAGCCCGTAAGACTTCATCAATTCGCCAAAATTTCGTACATTTGCAAATTAAAAAACAAAAGCGGAAACAATTGTTGTAACCGTAAAAATTTATACTAAAACAGTGCAGAGAAATGCTCTGCACGTAATTCGCAGTTTTTTCATGGAATACAATTTTAGAGACATTGAGCAGAAGTGGCAACAGTATTGGATTGACAATGCTACATACAAAGTGGAAGTAGATAACAACCGTCCGAAATATTACGTTTTGGATATGTTTCCTTATCCTTCGGGGGCAGGATTGCACGTTGGTCATCCGCTGGGTTACATCGCCAGCGACATTTTCAGCCGTTACAAGCGATTGAAAGGCTTCAATGTACTTCATCCGATGGGTTACGATTCTTATGGTCTTCCGGCGGAGCAATATGCCATACAAACCGGTCAACATCCCGAAATAACAACAAAACAGAACATTGAACGCTACCGCGAACAGATGGACAAAATCGGTTTCAGCTACGATTGGAGCCGTGAAGTGCGTACTTGCAGTCCCGATTATTACAAATGGACACAATGGGCTTTCCAACAAATGTTTGAACATTGGTATTGCCTTCGTGCCGATGCTGCACGTCCCATTTCTATGCTGATTGACATTTTCAATGAGCAAGGTAATGCTAAAGTGCGCGCTGCACAAAACGAAACGCCTCTGTTTACTGCCGAAGAGTGGAAAAGTTGGGATGAAAAACGGCAACAAGAAATTTTGATGAATTACCGCATAGCTTACCTTGCTGATACAAAAGTGAATTTTTGTCCGAAATTGGGTTGCGTACTTGCTAATGATGAAGTGAGCGAAGGGCTTTCGGTGCGTGGCGGATTTCCGGTGGAACAGTGCGTAATGCGTCAGTGGAGTTTGCGTGTGTCGGCTTATGCACAGCGGTTGCTCGATGGTTTAGACCGAATTGATTGGACGGAGTCTTTGAAAGAGACTCAAAGAAACTGGATTGGGCGAAGCGAAGGTGCCGAAGTTCGGTTTAAAGTGAAAGACAGCGATTTTGAATTTACCATATTTACTACTCGTGCCGATACGATGTTTGGCGTTACGTTTATGGTTTTAGCACCCGAAAGCGAGTTGGTGAGGTGTTTAACTACCGATGAACAGAAATGTGCTGTGAAAGATTATTTGGAGCAAACCAAAAAACGTACCGAGCGCGAACGTATTACCGACCGTCAAGTAACGGGCGTTTTCAGTGGTTCGTATGCTATCAATCCTTTTACCGGCGAGGCTGTGCCTATTTGGATTTCCGATTATGTGTTAGCCGGTTACGGCACGGGCGCAATTATGGCTGTTCCCGCACACGACAGTCGCGACTACGCTTTTGCCAAACATTTCAATTTGCCCATAGTTCCGCTGATTGAAGGTTGTGATGTCAGCAAAGAGAGTTTTGATGCCAAAGAGGGCATTGTGTGCAATTCGCCGCGCCAAGGAGTTACTCCGTATTGCGATTTGTCGCTGAATGGTCTTTCGGTGGAAGAAGCTATTGCTGCCACTAAAAAATATGTAGAAGCCAAAAAATTGGGACGTGTAAAGGTGAATTACCGTTTGCGCGATGCTATTTTTAGTCGCCAACGTTATTGGGGCGAGCCGTTCCCCGTTTACTACAAAGATTGTATGCCGTATATGATTCCTGAGGAGTGTTTGCCACTCGAATTGCCCGAAATATCCGATTTTAAACCGACTGCTGACGGCAATCCGCCTTTGGGACACGCTAAACAGTGGGGTTGGAACGAAGCTGAAAAATCTCTTGCTGCTACGGCGGATATCGACAATAAAACAATTTTCCCGTTGGAACTCTGCACTATGCCGGGTTTTGCAGGCTCGTCGGCTTACTATTTGCGCTATATGGATCCGCACAACGACAAGGAATTGGTAAGTAAAACCGCCAACGATTATTGGCAGAGTGTCGATTTGTATATTGGTGGTACTGAGCACGCTACGGGGCACCTGATTTACAGCCGTTTTTGGAATAAATTCTTGTTCGATTTGGATTTAATTGTTCAAGACGAACCATTCCAAAAATTGATAAATCAAGGTATGATTCAAGGACGCAGTAATTTTGTGTATCGCATAATCGGTACCAATAAATATGTGTCGTACAATTTGAAAAATCAATACGAAACGCAACCTATCCACGTCAATGTAAATATTGTGAACAACGATGTGTTGGATATTGAGGCGTTCCGCAATTGGATGCCCGAATACCGTGATGCAGAGTTTGTGTTGGAAGACGGCAAATACATTTGTGGCTGGGCAATTGAAAAAATGTCAAAATCGATGTTCAATGTGGTCAATCCCGACGATATTGTGGAAAAATACGGTGCCGATACGCTGCGTTTGTACGAAATTTTCCTTGGACCGTTGGAACAATCCAAACCTTGGGACACCAATGGCATTGACGGTGTACATCGTTTCCTGAAAAAACTTTGGGGACTGTTTTATGCAGGCGGCAATTTAGCCGTAACCGATGCGCAACCTACTGACGAAGAGTTGAAAACTTTGCACAAAACCATTAAAAAAGTTACTCACGATATTGAAAGTTTTTCGTTTAATACTGCTGTGTCGGCATTTATGATTTGCGTTAATGAGTTGGCGCAACAAAAATGTGCCAAACGTGCAGTTTTGGAACCGTTGTTGGTGTTGCTTTCGCCTTTCGCACCCCACATTACTGAAGAATTGTGGCATGCTGTGGGCAATACCACTTCTATTTGTGATGCGAAATTCCCTGTTTACGACGAAAAATTTTTGGTAGAATCAGTCGTAAAATATCCGATTTCGTTCAACGGGAAAGTTCGTTTTACGCTTGATATTTCGGCAACAATGAATAAAGAAGAGATTGAACAGACCGTACTTGCCAATAATCAAACTTTAAAATTTACCGAAGGCAAAACTCCTAAAAAAGTAATTGTTGTTCCCGGGAAAATAGTGAATATAGTACTTTGATTTTCAGAACTAAACGGTATTTATTCATAATTTTGTAACTATTAATCCTTATGAATGCAAAAGTGGAGAAACATCTCAAAAAGTTGAATTGGCATGCAACTCGCGAATATTTGCTGATTTCGCTTGGCTTGCTGATGTATTCATTGGCTTGGAAAGGTTTTTTATTACCACACCAAATTACAGGAGGCGGTGCTACGGGTATAGGTGCCATTGTTCAGTATGCTACGGGCTTCCCCATTTCCGCTACTTATTTCATCATCAATGTCGGATTGTTGATGGTGTCGGTAAGGACGCTCGGATGGGAGTTTAGCTTGCGTACGATTTTTGGCGTAGTTGTGCTAACTTGTTTTCTTGCCATTTTGCCACAAGCCCCTATTGGAACGTTTGTTTCTGAAAATGAGCCGTTTATGGCTTGTGTGTTGGGCGGTTTGTTAGCCGGTACCGGCATGGGAATTATGTTTCTTAACAATGGCAGTTCCGGTGGTACGGATATCATTGCGAAAATGGTAAACAAATACCGCAACATTACGCTTGGGCGTGTGTTAATCTATTGCGATGTGCTGATTATCGGCTCGTCTTTTTTCCTGCCTAATGGCAATATCGAAAAAGTGGTGTACGGTTTAACCGCTATGGCAATTACTACGGTTACGCTCGATGCGGTGGTGAATGGTGTGCGACAGTCTGTGCAATTTTTTATTTTTTCGCACAAATATGAAGAGATTGCCGATGCTATTAATACAAAAGTGAATCGTGGCGTTACCGTTATCGACGGTTTGGGCTGGTACACTAAAGAACCCATAAAAATTATTACTGTTTTGGCGCGCAAAAACGAATCGGCTAAAATTTTCAAGTTGGTGAAAACCATCGACCCAAACGCATTTGTTTCCCAATCGTCGGCTATTGGCGTTTATGGACAAGGGTTCGATGTGATGAAAGTAAAGTGATTTTATCATGTGCTAATGTTATGGTTGCTTCGTTTGAGGCAACCTTTTTTTTAGCGCATCTATTTGGCGTGCTGTCCAAACCACAATCATAGCCAAAATCAAACGGGGAATTATCAGCCAAAGTATGGGAACACCAATGGCTACAAACAGAAAAGTATCTTCTAAAAGTGAGTGGTTGAGAGCGATATGATAGTTGAGTAAATTCACTTCGCGTTGCTGCAAACTCTTTCCTTCCATTTCTTCTAAAATAAGAGCTGAACCGTAGGTTAAACCCGCTATTTGCGCAATAATCCAAAGCAACGACACATCGGGAGAAAGCCCCATAAATTTCATAACGGGCGCAAATGGTTTTTTTAGTTTGTCAATCCAATTAAATTCTTTCAGGAAACTTTGTATAAACATCAGTGCTGTAATTATCACAATGATTTTTATGCTGATGGTAAGTGCCATTTTTGCCCAATTCAGAAGCACATCGGCAACGGTTGTAACAGAGCTTACAGTAGTGGTTACAGCTATTTTTGAATCCATTTCGGCTGGCAGAAGGTGATTGAGTATAAAGGCAGCCAAAAAGCTTGCCGTAATGCGTAAAACGACTATAAAAGCAGCGGAAGTGCCTGTTTTTCGTTGTACGGCGGTTTCTACCAAAAGATTATGCGAAATTAAGCACATCAATGCCAATAGGGTTATTTCGCGTAACGGCAAATTCAAAGTGGCAATAATGGCGATTGGGGCGTATAACGGCAAAAAAATGCTGGAAATAAAAACAATGGCGGCTTCTCCGGGTAAACCGATTAAAATAAAAAAAGGAGTAAGCAGGGTAGAAAGGTAGTCAATAACGCCCCAAAATTGCAAAAAACTCACCAAAAACGATATTGGAAGAATAATTTTTAGAATCCAAAACACCGTTTTTTTCGTCTTTTGGATTGCTTTTTTGCCGGCAGTTATAGCCTTTTGTCGGGTGGCAGACATGATGTCGTGGCGAAAGTGTTAATTTTTAATCTATTGATTATAAGGGTTTAAAATATAAAAAAGATGCCCCTAAAAACAAGAAAGGGTTGTCTCACGACAACCACAATCTTTTCTTAACCTTAAATCTAATACCATGAAAAACACGGTGCAAAGATAATGCATATTTTTATGTTGTACAACATAAATTGCACAAATAATAATTATTAACTTTTGTGTGTATTTTATTAACAAATAAAAATTTTAATGTTAGTTAATTGTTAGGGTTGTAGCGTTGCCATTTGTCAATGAGTGCCTGCATATCGGCAGGCAGTTCGCTGTCGAATTGCATCCATTTGCCGGTAGTGGGATGTTCGAAACCCAACGTTTTGGCGTGCAGGGCTTGCCGTGGGCAAATGTCGAAACAATTTTGTATAAATTGCTTGTATTTTGCCGTACGAACGCCTTTCAGCACTTCGTTGCCGCCGTAGTGAGCGTCATTAAAGAGCGTATGCCCGATATGTTTCATGTGGACGCGTATTTGATGCGTACGACCGGTTTCGAGTTTGCATTCTACTAAGGTAACGTACGTAAAACGTTCCAACACTTTATAGTGAGTAATGGCGTGTTTGGCGTTAGGATTTTCGCCTTCGGGAAAGACGGTAAATAGCAGTCGGTTGCGTGGGTCGCGTGCCAAGTCGCCCGTAATGGTGCCTTCGTTCTCTTTCATTACGCCCCACACCAAAGCATTGTAGGTGCGTTCGGTGGTTTTATTGAAAAATTGAAGCCCGAGTTTCGATTTGGCATCTTCGTTTTTAGCAATGAGCAACAGTCCCGAAGTATCTTTGTCGATGCGGTGTACCAGCCCGATGCGCGGGTCGTTGGCATCAAATTTCGGATTGTCGCGCAGGTGCCAAGCCAATGCATTGAGCAATGTGCCGTCAAAATTGCCAAATCCCGGATGTACCACCAGTCCTGCTTGTTTGTTGACAACTATCAAATCATCGTCTTCGTAAATAATATCGAGCGGAATATCTTGTGCTACAACGGTATAGTCATTTTTCGGATAATCGAAAACAATGCTGATAACATCTTGCGGTTTGACGCGGTAATTGGCTTTTACGGCTGTTCCATTCACAAGAATAGTGCCCGCAGCGGCGGCTTCTTGGATGCGGTTGCGCGAAATTCTGCCTATTTTGTCCACCAAATATTTGTCGATGCGCAGTAAGGATTGCCCATTGTCCACTACAAAGTGGAAATGTTCAAACATGGCAGTTTCTTCGTCATCGTTTGGCAGCCAGTCGATTGTTTCTATATCCTCATTAGGGCAATCCGTCATAGATGCAATGAATTGGTTTTAGAAAAATTCATCGTGTTTGGCGGCACTTTTGCGCTGTTTTTTCTTGTCGCGCGACAGTTTGATGTCCACACGCTTTCCGGCTGGACAAACCACTTTTTCTTCCGGTGTTTGTTCGTACACGATATATTCTTCTCTTTCCGTTTCGTCGGCGGGAGCAACATCGAAATCGGCTAAGCCGAGAACCAAATTATTGCCGTTAATCAAGCTGAGTGCCTCACTGTACGAAAAACCGATGAGTGAAGGCATGGTAACTTCTTCGTCGCTGTTGTTTTGTCCTACCACAAGTAAGATTTTGGAGCCGTCTTCCAAGTGCGCACCGGCTGCCAACGATATGTCGCTGTGCTTTACGTCCATTACCAAGTTATCGAATTCCGATGATTTGTAGGTAATTTCTACCTCAAATCCAAGTGCTTCAAGCGTTGCTTTGGCTTGTCGGTACGACACATCGCGCATTTCGGGAACGGTAACTTGTTTTTTGGATTTGGAATTGACCGTTACATATATTTTTCGACCCTTTTTTACTTTTGTGTCGGGCATTGGCGATTGTTCGGTAATTTCGCCTTTACCTTTCGAACGAAGATAGACAGAATCGATTACTTCAAAAGTGATGCCGCTGTTTTGCAGTGTTACTTCGGCTTCTTCCAAATACATACCGCGCAAGTCGGGCACAACCACTTCTTCGCCGTGGCGGGTTATAAACCGTAGCATTATCAATACAAAAATGAATAGTGCCAGAAAGATGCCGATTGCCAGCAAAATATTTTTCCAAAAAAACTTGCTTTTCAGGAATTGAAAAATTGTTTTAATATTCATATTGTTCTTTATTTTTTTTGATTTTCAAAGATACACTTTTTTTATTCTACTACAAAAACAAAAAAGTAAAGACGAAAAAATCATCTTTACCTTTTCATTTATTGACTTTACAATATTATTACTACAAATTTATGCTTTTTGGCAAAATTCGTCTGAAACCGTTAATTTTTTTCTTCCGCGTGCACGACGAGAAGCTAATACGCGACGACCGTTTGCAGTTGCCATTCTTTCACGGAAACCGTGTTTGTTTTTGCGTTTTCTGTTAGATGGTTGAAATGTCCTTTTCATTTTATATCGATTTTATTTATTATTTTCCGTTTGGGCTTGCAAAGATAGAGCTATTTTTTTATTTCACAAAATTTTTGCTGAAACTTTTTTCTCAAAAATCGGAATATGCCGTTTTGTCGGCAAAAAATAGTACCTTTGTGGCCTTGTGTTATCGACACAAACAGTAAAGCAAACTTCTAATAATGAAGAAATTATTTATAGAAACTTACGGATGCCAAATGAATGTGGCGGACAGCGAAGTGGTTAATGCCATTATGCAGGGCGAAGGCTACACGCTTACCGACGACATTCAAAAAGCTGATGCGATATTCGTCAATACCTGTTCTATACGCGATAACGCCGAACAGCGTGTGTTTGGTCGATTGAGTTATTTTCAATCGTTGAAAAAGAAAAACAGAAATGTTTTAATAGGTGTTATCGGTTGCATGGCAGAGCGACTGCAAGATGAACTTGTAAAAAATTATGGCGTTGATTTTGTCGCCGGTCCCGATGCTTATCTGGATTTGCCCAATCTTGTGGGTGCTGCCGAAAAAGGCGAAAAAGTTGTGAATGTGGAACTTTCCACTACCGAAACTTACAAAGACATTATTCCGGCGCGCATCGGCAAAAGCATTTCGGGCTTTGTCAGTATTATGCGCGGTTGCAATAATTTTTGTTCCTATTGCATTGTGCCTTACACCCGTGGGCGCGAACGCAGTCGCGATGTAACAAGCATTCTCAACGAAGTGCGCGATTTGCAGATGCGTGGTTATAAAGAAGTTACGCTTTTGGGGCAAAACGTCAATTCGTACAGTTTTGAGCAGGACGGTGTCGTTATCGATTTTCCGAAATTGCTTGAAAAAGTGGCTGTTGCGGTGCCCGATATGCGTGTGCGTTTCACCACATCGCATCCGAAAGATATGAGCGACCGAACGTTGGAAACAATAGCCAAATACGACAATCTTTGCAAATTTGTCCATTTGCCCGTACAAAGCGGCAGTAACGCCATTTTGAAAGCAATGAACCGCAAATATACTCGCGAATGGTACTTGGAGCGCATTGCTGCCATTCGGCGCATTTTACCTGAAGCAGGCATCAGTACCGATGTTTTTTGCGGTTTCCACGGCGAAACGGAAGATGACCACCAACAAACACTCAGCTTGATGCGAGAAGTGGGATTTGATTCTGCTTTTATGTTCAAATATTCCGAACGACCGGGCACTTACGCTGCCAAACATCTGCCGGACAACATTAGCGAAGAAGAAAAAGTTCGTCGTTTGAACGAAATTATCAACTTGCAAATAGAATTGAGCCACGCTTCGAACAAAAAAGATATTGGAAAAACGTTTGAAGTGCTGGTGGAGGGTTTTTCAAAGCGCTCGCGCACCGATTTTTGCGGTCGGACATCGCAAAATAAAATGGTTGTGTTTCCTAAATCGGGCAAAAAAATAGGCGATTTCGTACGCGTAAGGATTACCGATGTTACACCGGCTACACTTTTGGGCGAAGTTGATGAGTGAAATTGTTAAAATCTGAAGGATTTTTACTTTTTTCTCGATGTCTAAATCCTTATTTTATTTTTTTAAATAAATGGTGGTAAATAAAATAAAGGGCAGTCAAGACTGCCCTTTATTTTGTAATTTATTAATAAATTAACTTACTTCTTCTATTTCTATAATTTTTGTGCGAGTAGGTGTAGTCGCTCCGTTTTCATAAATTTCGATGGTAATATTTTTGTTTTGGTAATCAAAAAACGAATAAGCCGGTCGAACTTCTATTTTTATATCACATTGTTGCCCTGATTCTACGGATGTGAGCGTTGAACCTGACAAAGTGAAATTTATGGGTACGTCAGGGAAAAAAGAGAAAGCAACCCGTTCGCTTGTAACTACTATTTTTAGCGATGTTCCTTTTGGTAAATCGGCAGCAAGGCTATATGTACCAACTTTTATGGTTGTTGCATCACCAAACAAGGCGTTTGTTCCATATCGTCCCATTTCCGGATAAATTATATTATTGGTAATGGTGTAAGGGCTGTTGGCGACAAAATCCGTGATGTAGCTTTCGAACTCCGGAATAGTTACAGTTACCCCCAATGCTTGATAGCGTGCTTCCAAGTTGGCGCGTACTTGAGCGAGGTTTAGCAAACGCGCATCGTTTAGCAATTTAGAACCGAGTGTTGTATTGTCCAATTTTCCGTCTTCGCGAATGTCGGTGCAAATGTTTGCCAACAGTTCCGAAAGTTCCGCTTCCGTTCTAAATCCTTGTGCCATGAGCGATACAGCCAAAAGTATGGCATTGCCGTCTCCTGTTTTGGTAATGTCCAACGTTTCCGCTTGCGGAATTTCTTTAGTGATGCCGAAAATGGCAAGAACTTCTTTTTGAGCTTGTGTTTTAGCCGAAGCAAAATCGTTGCCGAGAGACATAAGGTAGGTTATTCGCGGTTTCTCCAAATGCGACAGAATGTTTACGTTGAGTGTAGCCGCATCTTGTAGGTCGGCTATAGCGTTCAAGGTGAGCTGTGCGTTGGATGTTTTGCCCGATACTTCGTTGAAGTAGAAACCGGTGGCTTTTAGTTCCACGTAAGGCGACGACAATTCAACATTGTTCAGTTCGAAACAGCCTTCGTTGTTGGTTATTTGCGTATCGAACATTTTTCCTGTTTGTCCCATGCGGTTGTTCAATTCGGCAATGGTGATAGAGGTGCCGCTGATAAACGGTCCCTTTTGCGCATAACCGCTGATTTTTTCTTTAAAAATCGGCGTAACGGTCATTTCCTCTTGTTTTTCGCAAGAGGTTAGCAGGCATACAAAGCCTGCTATTAACAGTAATGTAAAAGTCTTTTTCATAGCTGTAAAAATTTAAAGTGAATAATGAGATTTTTATTAATAAAAGAGTATTTTTTATTCCTTTATAAATTGCTGTGTTTCTTCGTTTGCTGTAATTATATATGTTCCTGAAGGTAAGTGAGAAATGTTGATAGTAGCTGTTTGTTCTACTGTTTGTTGTAAAACAATCTTTCCTTGAACATCAACAATTTTTTATTTATTTTAGTTCAAGTTGTCCGCCTTGTTGAACTTCTTGTGCGGTAATATGTAAACCGAACATTACACCCGCAAGTGTTAAAAAAAGTTTTGTTTTCATAGTTATTTGATTTAAAGGGTAATAATTAGTGTGTAAATATTTTTTAAAAGATTATTTTTTAAAGAATTTCAAATTATTTTGATAATTAGTTCCGGAGATATTTACCATATAGAAGCTATTTGGCAAAAAACTAAGGTCAATATTATTTTGATAAGTATTTAATTTCTTTGTTAAAACAACTCTGCCCATAGTATCAACAATTATTAATTCTATCGGTGAAATGCAATCAATTTCAAAAACCAGTGTTTTTAAAGTGTTATTATAATAAAGTACATTTCCTATTTCTTGGTTATTAATTGCTGTCGTTTCTATATAACAAGTTTGATAACTCGGATTGATAAAAATTAAGCTATCAGCTAAACTATAACATAGGAGTTGTTTTAAATCAATACCTCCAACATCAATATTGTGACAGCTATATAGTACTCCTTCTAAATCACCTATTCCACTCACCCACGTATTGGTACTTAACCATTTATTTTCAAACTGTGATTTAGAACTAATATAATATTTTAATCTATTAGATTCATTTAAGGTGATTGGAACAATTGAGTCAATTCGAATTTTTATTAATGTCAATGCTTTTTCATCAATACTACTCCAATAAATTATTGTTGTGGAATCACCGACTGCCAAACTAAAATCATACAAAAGAAATTCCTTATTGTAATTAATTGGTCGGAAATATATTTTATCCTCAACATCTTCCCTAATTTGCCCAATCAGTGAATACTCATCAATTTGTTTAAAACTTTGATATACATTTTTATATAATGTATCATTAATCGTTGTATCAGTTTTAAACAAAATGGTTTCTGTACGTTTATCATAACTTTGAGTTTGTGAGTTAAATGATTCCCGTAATATATTCCATTTATTATCTTCTTGTACTAAAGAATTATTTTGACTTTTGGCATCGAAAAAGAGAAGTAGAACTAAAAAAATAGAAGTGGCTGTAGTGGTGTGATATATAATGATTTACTTCTTATTTTCGTTCTGAAAATAAAAAAAGAGAATGATTTTTGTTAAATCATCCTCTCTTGCTGAGGTACCTAGCAGATTCGAACTGCTGTCTACGGTTTTGCAGACCGGTGCCTAACCACTCGGCCAAGGTACCCTTTTGCGGTTGCAAAGGTAAACCTTTTTTTTGAGTCACGCAAAAAAATATTGTCGGCAAAGGATTTTGGGCAAAAACGCTATTTTGCGGGAAAATCTCATCGCGAATTTTTATTTTTCATGCATTCAGTCGGTAGCCCTTTTCCGGTGCCTTTTTGGGCTATTTTATCCAACAAAAATCGGCGGTACTCCTTTTCGGCTTGGTAGTAAAGAAACAGTTTTTCGGATGATAGTATTTTTTTGTATTTTTCAAAATACCTCGTTTTCAATTCGAACCTTTTCTTTTCGATATCGGACATCACTTTGAGCACCTTGGCATAATCTTTTTCATCGGAATCTTTCGTAAGGCTTTGCTTTGTTGCGCGCTCTATTGCTTTCAGTTTTTTCATTTCGGTTTCAAATTCATTGTACTGAATCCAAAACAGCGCCGCTTCGTTGGTTGTAAAGCCTACACGCTCCGTAACAAAAGCTACTTTGTCTGCCTTCATTTCTTCCGCCTTTTCGTGAAGACAGCCGTAAGGAGAATAAGGAGATTGTGCCGTAAGCACCTGTACAGCGATGCACGTAATAGCCAATGTAAAAAATCTTATTTTCATCTTTTTTTTATCTGTTTGCAAGAATGTGTTCCACCAACATATCTTCCGAAACACCTTCGTTAATAATCTGGTTGTAGTAATCTTCTTGAAGTAGTATCTCCGTTTTTTGTCGTTGTCCCCATGCAAACAGCAGTGTGCCTATCAAAACCGCAATGAGTGCACATGCCGCAATGGCAACAGTAAGGCGATTGATAAGCGTACGTTTGATGGGTTGCGCTTTTGGGGCAGTAGTTTGTGCCACAATCTGTTTTATCACGTCATCGAAATAGCCTTCGGGCACATCAAATGGCATGGTTTTGTCAATAGCATCCAAATTAGGTATTTTTAATTCTTTCTTCTCCATATCACTTTATTAGACTGTAATAAAACAGTTCGTTTAATTTTCCTTTAAAAATAGTTCAACTTTTTTTACCGCATAGTGGTACGAGGCTTTGAGTGCGCCGACCGATGTGTTTAGTATTTCCGCCATTTTTTCGTAACTCATTTCCTGAAAATAACGCATATTGAACACGATACGCTGTTTTTCGGGCAGTGTGAGAATGGCTTCTTGCAATAGTTTTTGCGCTTCGTCGCCGTTGAAATAGGCGTCTCCCTCCATTTTTCGGAGCAAAATATCTTCGGCGTCCAACGAAGACGTAATGTTTTTCATTCGTTCTTTGGTCAGAAACGTGAGGCACTCGTTGGTGGCGATGCGGTAAAGCCACGTGGTTATCTGGCTCTCGCCACGAAACGACGACAGACCGTTCCATGCTTTCATGTAGGTATTTTGAAGAATGTCGTCGGCATCGTCGTGGTTAAGCACTATGCGACGGATGTGCCAATACAATTTTTCATGAGAAGTTTTGACCAATTCCGAAAATGCGGCTGCCTTGGTAGCTTCGTTTTGGAACTGTTCCAACAATTTTTTTTGGTCTTTCTCAATCATATAAATAGGCGTTTGTAGGCACCGTGCTACAAAGCGATAATATTTTTCTTTTGCAAAAATAATAGAAATTTTTTAAATAATAGAGCTTTTGATAGTGTAAATCTGACTATCTTTGCAGGAAATATTTCTGAATGGCACTATTTAACGCATAACGCTATGGAAAAAACGAATTATACGAAAGAAAATCTTGAATTTTTGACCGTTGCTGCCGAAACTTGCAAATTTTTTGAGCAAGCGGAACAAAACAGTCCAAAGGAATTTCTTGCCATTGCTACCAAATTATTGCCGTTGCTTTATTATAAAACTGTTGTAGTGCCTGTTCCGACAACTATTTCAGACGAAGAGACCGAGCGCATTGTTTCGGAAGTCGATTATGAACATATTCGCAACCGAATAGCCGACCTTTTGGGCGAAAAAGACTATTTTTTGGATACAATGGATGCCGAAATGCAGTTTAGCGACACGCCGCTTGCCGCCACCATATCTGAAAATCTTGCCGATGTGTATCAAAATTTGAAAGATTATGTTTTTTGCTGCCAAATAGGCAACGACGAAGTGATGAATGACGC
>Ga0116146_1002109_pt1 | contig 18390 bp, 14 predicted proteins | sample AD_JPNHG2_MetaG_FD_89748 | JGI IMG/M metagenome (GOLD analysis project Ga0116146, IMG submission 89748) | Active sludge microbial communities of municipal wastewater-treating anaerobic digesters from Japan - AD_JPNHG2_MetaG | ecosystem: Engineered > Bioreactor > Anaerobic > Digestate | place...
CGCGGCTGATGATGGGCGGCACGCAGGCGAAGGTTTCGACGTTGTTGATGTTGGTGGGCTTGCCGAAGGCGCCGGCCTGGGCGGGGAACGGGGGGCGGACGCGCGGCATGCCGCGCTTGCCTTCGATGGAGGCGATGAGCGCCGTCTCCTCGCCGCACACGAAGGCGCCCGCGCCCTGCTTGATCTTCAGGTGGAACGCGAAGGGGGTGCCGAGGATGCCGTCGCCCAGGAGGCCCAGCGCCTCGGCGTCGGCGATGGCCTTCGCGAGGTGCTGGATGGCGATGGGGTATTCGGCCCGGCAGTAGATGTAGCCGTGGTTGCAGCCGATGGCATAGGCGCCGATGAGCATGCCCTCGAGGATCGCGTGGGGGTCGCCCTCGCACACGCCGCGGTCCATGAAGGCGCCCGGGTCGCCCTCGTCGGCGTTGCAGATGAGGTACTTGGTGTCGCCGGCCGAGGCGCGGCAGAGCTGCCACTTTTTGCCGGTGGGGAAGCCGGCGCCGCCCCGGCCGCGCAGGCCGCTGGCGGCCACCTCGGCGATCACCTGGTCGGGCGTCATCGTGGTCAGGGCCTTGGCGGCCGCCTCGTAGCCGTCGAGGGCCAGATAGTCCTCGATGCTCTCGGGGTCGATCTGCCCGCAGTGGCGGAAGACGAGGCGCGTCTGGTTCCTGTAGAATGGGACGTCGCGCTCGAGGCGCACGGGCTGTTTGGTGGCAGGGTCCACATAGAGGAGGCGTTCGACCACCCGGCCCTCGAGGGTGGCCTGAACGATCTCGGGCACGTCCTCGGCCTTGACGCGCACGTAGAGGATGCCCTCGGGCCGGACGGCCAGGAGCGGCCCTGCCTCGCAGAAGCCGTGGCAGCCGGTGCGTTGGAAGCGCAGGCGGGCAGCGAGCTCGGGCCGGGCGGCGAACGCCTTGGCGAGCGCGTCGCGAACCGGCACGCTGCCCAGGGCGCGGCAGCCCGTGTCGCACAGGCACAGCGTGGTGAGTTGGCGGTGCGGCTGCTGCCGGATGCGCTCCTTGAGCGCCGACAGGTCAGCCGCCGAGTGCAGTCGTTCCATGGGGCTCCTCTGCGCGGGCCTGGCGAATGTAGTCGTCAATCACCGCGTCGGCCTGCTCGGGCGTGAGCCGCCCGAAGTACTTGTCGTCCACCATCATCACCGGCGACAGGGCGCAGCAGCCCACGCACGCGACGGTTTCGTAGGTGAAGAGCAGGTCGGGCGTGGTCTGGCCCTCTTTGACCTTGAGCTTGCTCTCGAGGAGGCGGCGGATCTGGCCCGAGCCGCGCACGTGGCAGGCCGTGCCGCGGCACACGCGGACGCGGTGGCGGCCCTGCGGCTCGAAGTAGAATTGGGCGTAGAAGCTGGCCACCCCCTTCACGGCCGCCTCGGGCACGTTGAGGTGGCGGGCCACGTCGGCCATCACGTCCGTCGGCAGGTAGCCGATGGCGGCTTGAGCATCCTGAAGAATCGGGATGAGGTCACTGCGGTCCGTGCCGTGCCGAGCCAGAACCTCTATCAGGGCGGGATGCATGCACTCTCCTGCTTCTTCCTCGTGGCCTCGAGCGAGTCCGCGGCGCACAGCTTCAGTAAAACCCAAAATGGGGCGGCCTGTCAAATGCGGATCACCGCAGGGACGAAGGGAGGGGAAAAGAAGCAAAGCAATGAACAGGTTGGACGCGTTGGACATGGGCGCGTCCGTCACGTCCATCGCGTCCATCACATGCACGGGGCGCACCCGCGGCACCGCACGGCTCACTTGGACCACGTGCTGCCAACGGAGATGTCCACCTTCAGCGGCACGCGGAGTGCCATCGCGGATTCCATCTCACCGCGCACGATGGCACAGACCGCGTCCACCTGGTCTGCGGGGACGTCGAAGACGAGTTCGTCGTGCACCTGGAGGATCATCCAGGCATCGGGGTGGCTCCTGCGGAGCGCCTCGTCGAGCCGCACCATGGCCACCTTGATGAGGTCGGCGGCGGAGCCCTGGATGGGGGTGTTGATCGCGGCCCGTTCGGCCGCCGAACGCGTGCCCTGGTTGGTGCTGTGGATCTCGGGAATGGGGCGTCGGCGGCCAAGGAGGGTGCTCACGAAGCCGTCGCGCGCGGCGGCCGCGATCGTGTCGTCCATGTACTTCTTGATGAGCGGGTAGCGGCGGAAGTAGCGCTCGATGAACTGCTGCGCCTCGGCCAGGGTGATGCCGGTGTCGTGCGCCAGGCGTTGCGGCCCCATGCCGTAGATGATGCCGAAGTTGATGGCCTTGGCCCGCGAGCGCATCTCGGGGGTCACCTGCTCGATGGGCGTCTCGAACACCTCGCTGGCGGTGCGGCGGTGAATGTCCTCGCCGCGGCGGAAGGCGCCCAGAAGGTTCTCGTCGCCCGTGTAGTGGGCCAGGATGCGTAGCTCGATCTGCGAGTAGTCGGCGCATACGAGGCGCCGCGAGGCGTCGCTGGGCACGAATGCCTCCCGGATGCGCTTGCCCACCTCGGTGCGGATCGGAATGTTCTGGAGGTTGGGGTCCGACGACGACAGGCGGCCGGTGGCCGTGACCGTCTGGTTGAACGACGTGTGAATCTTGCCCGTGCGCGGGTTCACCAGGGCGGGAAAGGCGTCCACATAGGTGCCCTTGAGTTTCGCCAGGGCGCGGTATTCGAGCAGACGCTGCACGATCGGCACGTCGGCAAAGTCCTCCAGCGCGCCCACACTCGTCCCATACCCGGTCTTGGTCTTCCGAACACGGCCTGCCTTGCTCTTGTGAATCTGGAGCTTGTCGAAGAGGATCGCGCCGAGCTGCTGGGTGGAGTTGACGTTGAACTCCTCGCCGGCGAGCTGATGAATCTCCGCCACCAGGGCGTCAATCTTCGCGGCGAATTCGCTCGACAGCGCCTGGAGGAGTTCCAGATTCACCCGTACCCCTCGGCTCTCCATGCGGGCCAGCACGCCCACGAGCGGCACCTCGACTTCGCGGTAGAGCTTCTCGACACCGGCCTCCCCCAGCTTCGGCAGGAAGAGGCGGTGGAGGCGCAGGGTCACGTCGGCGTCCTCGCAGGCGTACTCGGCTACCTTGGCCACCGGCACATCGCGCATGCTGATCTGGGCCTTGCCCTTGCCGAGGAGGTCGCTGGTCGGAATCTTCCGGATATTCAGGTGCTTAAGGGCCAGCAGGTCGAGGTTGTGCTGCCGCTGCGAGGGGTCGAGGAGGTACGACTCGACCATCGTGTCGAACGCGATACCCCGCACCTCGATGCCGTAGTTGGCGAGCACGACCATGTCGTACTTGATGTTCTGCCCGCCTTTGCGCGCCGCGGGGTCCTCCAGGATGGGCCGCAGGGGGTCGAGGATGTCATGGACCGGGCGTTCGGTGTCCGGTGCCGGGGGTTGGGGGTGAGGAACGCCTCGGCTGGCGCTGAAAAGCGGCAAGTCCTCCTCTGGGCGCGGTCCTCGGGCTTCCGCTCCGCACTCCGCATTCCGCACTCCGCACTCGCCAACCGGCACGTAGAAGGCCTCGCGCTCGCGGAAGGCGAACGACAGGCCGACGATCTCGGCCCGCGTCGGCTCGGTCGAGGTGGTTTCGAGGTCGAGCACGAACTCCTGCGCCTGCCTCAGGCGTTCGATCAGGGCGTCGAGCGCTCGCGCGTCGGCCACCGTGCGGTAGGCCACCTCGCCCGGCGCGGCGCCGACGAACTGGACCTTCTCGATAAGCGAGGGGAACTCCAACTCCTCGAAGAGCTTGAGCAGCCGTTGGGCGTCGGGGCTGCGGACTCCGAACTGCGCGGGGTCGAACACCACAGGGCTGTCGGTGTGGATCGTGACGAGTTCCTTCGAGAGCCGGCCCTTCTCGCCGCCCGCGAGGAGCCCCTCGCGCACCCGCTTGTTCCTGACCTCCGCCGCGTGCTCCAGCGCGCCCTCAAGCGAGCCGTAGGCCCGCACCAGCTCGAGGGCCGTCTTCTCCCCCACGCCCGGCACCCCGGGCACGTTGTCCGACGCGTCGCCCATCAGCCCCAGCACGTCCACCACCTTCTCGGGCGGCACCCCAAACCTCGCCTCCACGGCCGCCCGGTCAATCACCTCGTCCTCGCCCGACTTTTTCTTCAGGTCGAGGAGCTTCACGTGGTCGCTCACGAGCTGCATGAAGTCCTTATCCCCCGACACGATCAGGGCGTCCCACCCCGCGGCCTCGGCGCGGCGGGCGAGGGTGCCGATCACGTCGTCGGCCTCGAAGCCAGGGCACCGGATGCTCGGCAGGCCCAGCGCGGCCACCACCTCGTCCAGCAAGGGCAGTTGCTCGCGCATCTCGTCGGGCATCTTCTCGCGCGTCGCCTTGTAGTCGGGGAACCTCTGGTGCCGGAACGTCGGCTCCGGGCTGTCGAACACCACGGCGATCCGGTCGGGCGACTCCTTCTCGATCAGCCGCAGAACCGTCGAGGCGAAGCCGTAGATCGCGCTCGTGTTCTGCCCCTTCGAGTTGATCAGCGGATTGCGGATGAACGCGAAATACGAGCGATAGGCCAGCGCATGGCCGTCAATCAGAAACAGGCGGGGCCTTTCAGGCATCCAGGGTTCCTCTCGTGTTCTGCGGATTCTAGCAGCCCCGCCGCCGCACTGTCAAGGAACCGCCCGTCGCGATTCGCGGTTTGCCCCTTCTCGCCCAACGGTCCCAGACTCATACGGGTTCCGCCACTTCCGGCGCACCCGTTTGGCGATTGTCGCCCTTCCGGCTCAGACTCGCACGGGGTTCTCCGCTTCTCGACTCGAGAATCGCCGATTCCCCTCGTTCCGCCTGAGAGTCACGCAGAGTTTGCAGAGTCATGCGCCTCTTCGCGCGCCGGTTCCGCCCGCAGGCACCGCACCTCGTGGTCGCCTCAACGCGTGCCACAGCCTCACCCAAGTCGCGTGACTCCCCTGACACACCCGTCCGTGGGAGCCCCCCCGAAACCCGCCGTGGACACCGCGGACTCCATGGACACGGTAATCACGCCGCTTCGCACCGTCCACCGGCGTGGTCCCCTGAGCCTGCCGGCGGCGCCCCATGCGGCCAGAGCCACCCGCACGCCGTCGAGAGCATCAAGGAGGCCATCGCCCTCCACCGCGAGGCGAATGGAGCTGACCCAAGCACATCACGCCTGATCCACACCGCTCCGAAGCCGCGTGAATTGAACGAGTTCGGGGGACACCATACTTATCTCAATGTTGCTTGCGGGGAGTTCGGGGGACATCATACTTATCTCCTGGCTTGCTTGGGGCCGGGCCTCTGGCGCCGCAGGACGCGACCCAGCAAGCCTTCGAGCCGGAGGACATCCTCGTAGTTCGGGCGTAGTCCGGGGTAGTCCGGGGGACATCTTACTCATCTTGTTGTCCCCGACTCTGTGGATCCTCTGCGCTGTCCGTGCCCTCTGTGGTGATGTTCACGGCCCTGCGGCGGTAAGGTGGTCGGATGACAGGGGGGTGCCCCCGGCGTCGAGGTCTTCGGCTTTGACGCTCCGCTTGCCGTGGACGATCTCGTTGATGCGTCGGGCGGGACGGTGATGTCCCTGGTGAGCCGGCACTGGCTGATGCCCATCGGCCGCAGGAACTCCTCAAGGGGAATCCCGCCGGGATGCACGAGGGCGGACCGCCCGGCCATGGCTATCCCCTGGCTTCCGATTCCCCCCTCACTTCGGCGAAGAGCCGGCAATGGGGACTCGGACGCGGTAGACTCCCCCGCCCTCTTTGGTGCGGGCGGTGACGAAGAGGGTCTTGCCGTCCGGCCCGCCGAAGCAGCAGTTGGTGCACTGGCCGGGGCAGGCGATCTTGGCGAGGAGCTTGCCGTCGGGGCTGACGACGTAGACCGCATCGGTGCCCGTCACATACAGGTTGCCCTCGGCGTCCACCTTCAGGCCGTCGCACACGCGGGTGCCGTGGAGGCCGAGGTTGATGAGCAGGCGGCCATTGGCCACCGTGCCGTCGGCCTGGACGTCGTAGACGTGGACCGTCCTGGCCTCCGAGTCGTCCACGTAGAGCCGCTTGCCGTCGGGCGAGAGGCCGATGCCGTTGGGCCGCCCAAGGTCCTTCACGACCAGGGCCAGCTTGCCATCGGGCGAGAGCCGGTAGACGCCCTCGAAGTCCAGCTCCCTATCCTCCCGCTTGACGCCGTAGGGCGGGTCGGTGAAGTAGATCGAGCCGTCGGCGGCGAGGGTGAGGTCGTTGGGGCTGTTGAGGCGCTTCCCCTCGAACTGGTCGGCGAGGACCGTCACCGTGCCGTCGGCCTCGGTGCGGGTGACGCGGCGGGCGCCGTGCTCGCAGGCGATGAGGCGCCCCTGGGCGTCGAAGGCCAGGCCGTTCGAGTTGTTGCTCGGGTCGCGGAAGGCGACCGGCTCCTTCCCCTCCTCCCATCGGTAGATGCGGTTGGCGGGGATGTCGCTGAAGAGGAGGAAGCCCTTGGCACTCCACGCAGGGCCTTCGGTGAACTTGAGGCCCTTGATGATCAACTCCGCGCTCTCGGGCCACTTCTCCGCCGCCCCTGCCGCCGCAGCCACCACGACCGCCAGCGCCAATGCCTTGCGCATCGGAGGCTCCTTTGCTTGTTTGACTCGCTCCCCCGCCCGGGCTACACTCCACGGCGCCCTCGCCACGCACCCGTGCAGGAGGCCAGCCATGCCCAGGATACTCGTGAAGGCGAAGAAAGTCCAGATGGCCGCCCAACTCAACGACACGCCGACGGCGCGGGCCATCTGGAATGCCCTGCCCATCGAGAGCATCGCCCGCCTGTGGGGCAAGGAGGTCTACTTCGAAATCCCCGTCCACCAGGACCCCGACGATGCCCAGGCGAGCGTGCCGTCGGGCACCGTGGCCTTCTGGCCCGACGGCGACTGCCTGTGCCTCTTCTATGGCCAGACGCCCGCCAGCCCGGTCAACGTGGTGGGCACGCTGGAGGGCGACCCGAACGAGCTGGCCAGGGTGAAGAGCGGCGAGGTGATTCGGGTCGAGAAGGCGGAGTAGCCGGCAATCGGCGGTAGGGAGTCGGCGGCAGGGAGCACGCAGTAGGCAGTGCAAGTCCTGCTGCCTTCAGACCTCCAGAACCACCTTGAGTGCTCCGTTAGCGTGGTCAGCGTACATCTCGAAGGCCCGCTGGGCCTCGGCCCACGGCAGCCGGTGGGTGATGAGCGCGGAGAGGTCAATCTCCCCGTCCGCCACCATCCGCACGGCGCTCTCGAAGAACTCCACACATTCCGGCCCCACGGAACTCACCATCTCCATCTCATTGCGCATGAAGTGATTCAGCGGGAAGTCCTGAGTCGCGTGGCGTGCGACGCCGAAGACGTAGACGCGCCCCTTGCGCCGGGGCAGGAGCGTCGCCGTGGCCAGCGATTCGGGCAGGCCCACCGCCTCCACGCTCAAGTCCACCATCGCCCCGCCCGTGAGGGCGCGCACCGCCTCGGGCACGTTCGCCTTCGCCGCATCCACGACGTCGGTGGCGCCGAAACGTCGGGCGGCCTCGAGGCGGTTCTCCAACAAGTCTATGCCGATCACCTGGCGGGCGCCCGCGTGCCGCAGCACACGGGTGAAGATGAGGCCCATCGGCCCCTGGCCGACCACGGCGCAGCGCTGGTTGGCGACGGACTGGATGCGGCTCATCGCCCGCAGCACGGTGGCCAGCGGCTGGGCGGTGATGAAGGGCACGGGGTCCTCGCACTTGGGCAGCCGCACGAGGCCCGGGGGCTTCGCGCGCACGAGTTCCGCGAAGCCCAGGTAGTCCTCGGGGTGCGCGAGCACGAGGGTCCCGGGCTCCCAGCCGGGGAGCCGCGATTCGACGACTGTGCCCACACACTCGTGGCCGTCCCAGCCCGGCGGCTTCGGATAGTCGCCCGCCCAGCGTCCGAGGCCGAGGAAGGGGTGGATGTTGCTGCCGCACACCGACACCCAGGCGCACCGCACGAGCACCTCGCCCTGGCGCGGCGCGGGCGCGACCACGTCGTCGCGCAGCGCCAGCGTGCGGGGCGCGACCATCTGAAGGGCTTTCATGGCAGACCTCCGTGGCACCGTAGAGGATGAATGGATGAGTGGATGAGTGGATGGATGGATGGGTGTCAGAGGGATTGGCATTCACCCAATCATCCATCTGTCCAGCCATCCTCGCCATGCCGACTCCCCGCGTCGCGGGCCCCATCAGGAGTACGCGTGCAGGCCGCCCAGGAACGAGTTGCCCGCCAGGCTGAGCGTGCACGCCAGAAAGCCCAGAATCGCCGCCAACGCGGCGGAGCGGGGGCTCAGCCCCTCGCGATAGCGCTGGTGCAGGTAGACCGTGTAGAGGACCCACCCGATGAGCGAGCCGACCTCCTTGGGGTCCCAGCTCCACCAGTTGCCCCAGGCGAAGTGCGCCCAGATGGCGCCCGCCAGCAGCGCCCCGAAGGTGAAGATCGGGTAGCCGGCCAGCACGCAGCCGTAGCTGATGCGGTCGAGGCGCGCCACGTCGGGGAGACGCCCTCTCACCCGTGGCAGGACGAAGTAGAGCGCCCAGCCGATCGGCGTGGCCAGAAGCACCGCGATGCCCACGAAGGCCGCGATCTGCCCCGCCGGCGTGCGCGGCAACAGGGCCTTGGCCTCGCGGGCGTTCTGTTCGGCCTCGAGCGACGCCTGCACCCGCTGAAGCTGTGCCCGGTCGGCGGGCAGATTCAGGCGGCGGCCCACGGCTTCCGTGTAGTCGGCCCGCTCCCCGAGCTCACGGCCGATCTGCTTGATGTCCTTGTAGCGCACCTCCGCCCGCCACTCCACCCCTGCCCTCGCGAAGAGGTCCCGGAGGGACTTGAACACGGGGTCGGCGGCCACCTCCCTCTGCTTGTCGAGGGTCAATGGCAGCCACCGGGCCTTGCTCAAGATGCTCTTGGCCTGAAGCGAGAGCGACCGCCACAGCTCAATGTCGGCGTCGAGAGCCTGGCGCGTGAGCGCGCCGCCCTCCTCGGGCGCCACCTGGCCGATCACGCGGTCCAGTTCCCGGCGCTCGCGATGCAGGGTCTCGATCGCGCGCTCCTGGGCCCGCGTGAACCCGCCCAGGAGGAGACACGCGGCGAACAACGCACCGCTCGACACCACAAACACGAACGAGCCGAGGCCCGACCTGTCGTCCCGCTTGCGGGCCATCGGGTAGACCGTCCAGAAGAGGGCCAGCGCCGCGACGGCGAACACGCCCACGAGCGCGGCGCCGTAGCGCACGATCTGGATGGCCCCGATGGGGAGGGCCGTGGCCTCGCCCCGGGTCTCGTGGGGCGCGTAGGCCACCCCGCGGAACGGCAGGATCAGCCCGCCCAGCACCAGCGCGAGGACCAGGGCCGCGCACGCGGCTTTCACGAGGGTGCCGACGAGGAGAAGCCGCCGCTTCGTGCCCGGCAGCACCAGGGCAGGGTCATACGCCTTCACAAGCAGCAGGGCGCCCACGACGAAGGCGATGCCGAAGATCGCGTAGGCCAGGGCGGTGAGCGACACGTGGATGAAGAGCCAGTACGACTGGAGGGCCGGCACGAGCTGGAGCTCGACCGACTTGGGCTGGATGGCGGCGAAGACGGTGAGCAAGCTCGCCGCGACGGCCAGGGCGGCATCCATCACGACCAGGCGCAACGTCGGACTGAGCGCCAGGAGGGCGATCGCCGAACACCAGGAGGCGAAGGACAGGTACTCGTAGGTCTTGTCAATCGGCATCCGGGTGAAGTTGAGGAAGTCCAGGAGAATCATCTCCAGCACCACAGCCAGGGCCACCGCGGGAAGCCAGAGGAACCGCGTCCTGCGGCAGGCAATCCCGACCGCCACCGCGGCCGCGGCCACCACCAGCAGCAGCGCATACACCGCCGCCTGCCAGGCCGGCCCCGCGGCGAACGCCCCAGCCAGACGCTCGAAGAACCTGCTGGCCGGCTCCGTGCCGATGGCAAACGACCGCCACACGATGCTCACCGTGTGCGCGGCCAGGCCCAGCCAGGCCAGGCCGCGCCCCAGGCGGGCCAGCCCCTCCCCCTTCGGGCGGAAGGCCGCCGCGGTCAGCACAAACGCCGCCGCCAGGTAGGCGCCGAAGGCGATCCAGAAGAAGCTCACATCGTTCATGGAGTCCGCTCCGCATCTTCCGTGGTTGCTGAGTCAGGGCTTCCCACGCCGGCGGCCAGAGCCGCGAAGCGCTGCCTGAACCGCTCGCGCCACTTGAACGAGTCGCCGGCCAGGAAAACTTCCTCGCGACCATCGCCTCGAGGGCGCACCAGGGCCCAGACACGTTCGTGCGTGCAGTAGAAGCACAGCACGACGCCGACCATCATCACCGCACAGCCGGCCCAGACGGGCAGCATGGCGGGATGGGTCTTGAAGGTCAGCCACGTGGCGTACTCGGGAGCGAAGTCCACAGGAAGGATGCGGTAGTCCCCGAAATCCACCATCCCGCCCGGGCGAGGCTCGCCGGAGCGCAGGGGCAGCGGCACCCAGCGCTGGCGCGGTTCCTCGCCCGGCGCCTCCAGGGCGATGCGGACGGCCGGGTTGACGGGGTCATCGGATGCGTTCCTGGCTTCGCCGGCGACGATCCGGCCGTCGGGCGTCTGCTCGAGCGGAATCTGCCAGTGCGGGAAGTAGTTGACCACGCGCAAGGCCAGGTCGGTCCCGGGCACGGAAACCCTCATTCCGGGCGGGACGGAGAGCGACACCTGTTCGAGCACCTCAGGCGGCGGCGGATCGCCCGGCCCCGCTCCGCCCTCCTGCGGCGCCCGGCGCATCCGGGCGACCAGGAAGCTGACCGACGTGACCCCGCGATAGTCCGGCTGATAGCTCTGCTGGTAGACGTGGAAGCCGCGGTAGACGAGGGGGTGGTTCACCTCAATGACCGTGTCGGTGGGCGGCGTGGTGTCGAGCAGCGTCACGTGCGAGCCGAAGTACTCGGGCTTGCCGAGCGCGTCGGCGCGGAACTCGAACCGGCGCAGTTGCAGGCGGAAGCGTGCGGCCCCCGGCGCTTCGCCGGGTCTCTCGCGCCAATCGCGTTGCGAGGCGGCCCGCGGGTCGAGAGGCACGGCCACCACCTCGCCGCGAGCCAGCAACTGCACGTGGCGGAACGATAGCTGGCTGGAGATGAAGCCGCCCACCACGATGAGCACCACGCCCGCGTGGACCACCTGGGCACCCAGCCGGCCCACGCCCGCAAGCTGCCCCAACGGCGCCCACCACCTCCCCAGGGCGCCCAGCCAGCCACGAGCCCCCTCGATCATCGTACACCGCCCCGCCGCCAGACGCCTCACCCGGAAGCCGCCTGAACGGAGGGAGGCCTCGAGCGCTGCCGCAACGCCGGGCTCGGCAACGGCCTCCGCGTGGACGGCTCGCCGCCGGTACCACGCGGGGTCCTCCGAGGGCCTGTGACGGAATGCCATGCGCCACTGGGCCGGGAGGCGCTCGGCCGAACACGCCACCAGGTTCACGAGCAGCGCGGCGCACAACGCGCGAAACCACAGCGAGGTGAAGAGCGTGTGGATGCGCAGGAGAAGCATGGCCCGCCCGAGAACGGGGCCGAAAGAGTCCACATACGACAGCCGGAGGCAGGGCGAATCCCTCGCATCGCCCTGCTGGAGGCGCGGCCCGAGGGCCCGGGCGACGCCATCCCAGTCCGCCTCGGCCAGTGGGCCCTCCTGCACTCGCCGCGCGAGCGACTCGAACGTTTCGTCGCCCGCCAGGACGCCCGCCGCGCGGGCCAGGGCGACGAACTCGGCGGGCCTCAGCGCCGTGCTCGAGTGAGGAGCCAGCCGCCGCTCGAGGTAGCTGGCGGGGTTGAAGGACTCGGGCTGCGGCAGCACGACGCCGACCGTGGACGCCACGGCGATGAGGGCCAGGAGCGCCACCGCCAGGCGCACGCCTGCCACCGCTCGCCAGAGGGTCTGGATCGGCGATCGGGAGTTCGAGATGGCGTGCCTCTCAGCCATCAGGCGCCGTACTTCTCCAGGCCCAGGGCGTTGGCCACGAGCATGGGCATGAGGTGGATGCCGCGCAGGCGGCCCAGGCCGCCGCTGGCGCACGCGCGCTCGGTGAACTCCTGCACGCCGTCGGGCCGCTCGTACTTCGAGGCGATGGCCACGGGCACCGGGTGCCAGCTATGCATCTTGAGCACGCACGGGGTGGAGTGGTCGGCGGTCACGCACAACACGGCCGGGTCGAGGGCGCGGGCGCGCGGGATCAGCTTGTCCGCCTCCTCGATCACGTGCACCTTGGCATCCCAGTTCCCGTCCTCGCCGTAGCTGTCGGTCTTCTTGATGTGCAGGAAGAAGAAGTCGTAGTCGGCGTAGTGGCGCTCGAGGCAGGCGAATTCGCTCTCCATCGTGTCGCCGGCATCGGGCAGGATGTCCATGCCCACCAGGTTCGCCACGCCGCGGTACATCGGGTAGGTGGCGATGGCGGCGAACCGCATGTCGTAGGTCTCGGTGAGCAGGGGAATCTTCTCGAAGCGGGCGTAGCCTCGCAGGAGCAGGTTGTTGGCGGGGTGAGAGTCCTTGAGGATCGCGGCCGCCTGCCGGGCGAACTCGGCGACGATGGCCGCCGCCTTCTCGGAGCGCGCGTCGGTGGCTGCCACGGGCCGTGGGGGCTCCTTGCCGGTGGTCTGCGGGTCGGTCTCGGTGATGCCGTCGTAGAGGCCGTCGGCGCGGAGCACCAGGCAGGCGCGGTGCTCTTTCTCCGTGCGCACGAAGACCTCGCAGCCGGGGATCTTCACCCCCGCGTTGAGCATGGCCACCAGCTTCTCGTTCGTCTCGGTCGGGATGCGGCCGGCGCGGCGGTCGGTCACGAAGCCCGTCTTCGGGTCCACCGTGCAGAAGTTCACGCGGACCGCCAGGTCGCCGGGCCGGATGGGGAACCCGATGCCGAGCGCGCCCAGGAGGCCGCGTCCGATGTCGAAGACGAGCGGGTCGTAGCCGAACAGGCTCAGGTGCGCGGGGCCGCTGCCGGGGGTGAGGCCGGGCAGCACATTGTCGAGCAGGCCGCAGACGCCTTCGCGCGCCACGGCGTCCAGGTTGGGCCGCCGGGCCGCGCCCAGCTCGGTGGGCCCGCCCGCCTCGCGCGGCAGGCCGCCGAGGCCGTCGAACACCAGGAGGATGATCTTGCCCTGGGGCCTCTGGCGCAGCCTCTTGAGCACGTTGAGCAGCTCCATGCCGGTCACCTTTCCTCTAGCGGTTCACGGGTTCCGGAGGTCACTCCTCCGTCGGGTCGTCCATGCGGTAGCGCTCGCGCAGGGCCTTCTGGAGGTCCAGAACCCCGGCGAAGTCGGCCTTGCTGTCGCGCGCGCTCTTTCCCAGGAGGCCGTATTCCACGAGGGTGAACACGATCTCCCCGAAGTCCTCGGTCGCCCGCACGCCCCAGTGGCGCAGGACTCTGGGGGCGAGGAAGCCGAAGCGTTCCACGGCGAGGTCGCAGAGGCCCTCCACGAGCTCCCTGCCCGAGATATCGCGGCGCTCGCCGAGTTTGCTGCACGTGTACTCCACGCCCTCGCACACGAAGGCGTAGGCATCGGCCTTGTAGCGCGGGTCCTTCGCCACGGCGGCGCGGAGGGCCAGATGGCGCTTGAGCAGGTCCTCCAGGCTGGGTTCTTTGGGGTCCGACATGCTTCACCCGCCCATCGCAGGGCCTTGCGTCGCCCGGTGGGGTCGGAACTCCGCCCCGTGCCCGCTCCCTGCGCCCGTGCGCGCGGGAACGGTGGAAGGGTCCGCCGCGCGAGCGTGGGGACGGCACTGGCGCCGGTGCACCGGCCCAAGGATGTGGAACGGCCCGTGGCCCACGTCAGCGCCTCGTGTTCGGCCGGGGCGGCGTGTCCGGCTCGGATGCCTCGTCGTCGGGTGCGGGGCCTCCCGTGGCCTCCGCTCCGCCGCCCAGGACCTCGATCTGCGAGACGTGGAACACGGCGTCGCGGTCGCCGCCGGTGTCCACGCTCACCATCTGCTTCAGGGTCTCGGTGCCCGTCACGGTGCCGACGCCGTTGGGCGTCTTGACGCGGGTGCCCTTGCGGGGCAGTTGCTCGCGGAGTTCGGCGTAGCTCTGGTCTTCGAAGCGCAGGCAGCACATGAGGCGCCCGCAGCGGCCCGAGATCTTCGCGGGGTCGAGGGTGGTCTTCTGGGCCTTGGCCATCCGCATGGTGACGGGGGCCAGGTCCTTCATGAAGCTCTTGCAGCAGAGCATGCGGCCGCAGTGCTCCACGTCGGCCAGCAGGCGGGCCTCGTCGCGGACGCCGATCTGGCGCATCTCGATACGGGTGCGGTACTGGGCGGCCAGGTCCTTCACCAGGGCGCGGAAGTCCACCCGCCCGTCGGCGAGGAAGTAGAAGATGATCTTGTCGCCGCCGAAGAGGTGTTCGACGCTCACGAGCTTCATCGGGAGGTTGTGCTCGCGGATCTTGGCCTCGCAGAACTTGTATTCCTGCGAGGCGAAGCTCTCCTCGATCTCTTCGGCGCGCGCGACGTCGCGCGGGGTGGCCCGGCGCAGCACCTGGCCGATGGGCTGTTCCTCGGGCGCGTTGGCGCTGGGCTCGGAGCGGCAGACGATCTCGCCCAGTTCCACCCCGCGGTCGGTCCGCAGGATGCACTTCTCGCCTCGGTGGAGATCGGATGTCTCGCTGCGGAAGACTCCGATATGCCTCATCGCCCCGTAGCAGGCGATCATCTGGTACATGGTTTCACCTCACAGCCAGCGGGCTTTCGTGTCGCAAGAGAGCTCCCGTGTCGAGCACGAACCTGTCGAGCAGGAGCTTGAGGTTCGCGTTCGCCTCGAGCCGGTCGCGGGTCTCCTGGGCGAGTGCGGCGAGGTGCTGGGCGGCCGCGGGTCCGAGGCCCTCGCCGAGCGCCGCCAGCGCGTCGCACGCGTCGCCCCACGTCCGCAATTCCTCCGGCTGCCCGGTCACGCGGAGGAACAGGTCGCGCCAGGCCAGGCCCACCAGGTCGAGCATCGGCTTGAGGCGCTCGCGCGCGTCGGCCAGCGAGGCCCCGTCCCCGCGGGCACGGTCGAGCAGTTCGCCCGACAGGGTGAACTCCTCGCCCGGCTGCATGCCGGCGAGGCGGGCGAGGAGGCTCCTGGCCGCCTCGAACGTGCCGTCCCCGTGGCATCTCAACGCGTGCCCGGGGCTGCCCTGGGCCAGGCGGGCCAGCGGCCGCGCGAGCGCGGGGTCCACCCCGTGCCCCTCGGCCAGGATGCGCTCCACCGCCGACGCCGCCAGCGGGCGGAACCGCACGATCTGGCAGCGCGACACCACCGTGTCCACGAACGGCTCGAGGCGGCAGGCGATCAGGATCAGGAGCGAGTGCGGGGGCGGCTCCTCGAGGGTCTTGAGCAGGCAGTTCTGCGCCTCCTCGGTCATCCGGTCCGCGTCCACCACCACAAACACCTTGTAGCGCCCCTCGAACGGCTTGTAGGCGATGGCGTCCTGTATCTCCTCACGCACCTGCTCGATCAGGATCTGCGCGCGTGGCTCGCCCTTCGAGCCGCCGTCGCGGCGGCGCACGAAGGTGACGTCGGGGTGGTTGCCGTGCTCGACCTTGAGGCACGAGGGGCACAGGTCGCACGCGTCGCCCCGGCCCCGCAGGCACAGCACGGCCTTGGCCAGTTCGCGCGCGAGCAGTTGCTTGCCGATGCCGTCCCTGCCCACAAACAGGTAGGCATGCGGCAGCCGCCCGCGCTCCACCGCCTGGCGGAAGCGCTCGATGATGCTCTCGTGCCCGAGGATTCGCGCCCAGGCCATGGCTCACCCGCCTGCTAGGAGGCCGTCTCGATGATCCCCAGAATGTCGCCCACCTTCACCTTGTCGTCGTCGTGCACGCGGATCTCGGCGAGCGTGCCCGAGACCGGGGCTGGGACGTCGAAGGTCGCCTTGTCGGTGCGCATCTCCAGAACGCCTTGGTCCTTCTCCACCCCCTCGCCCACCTCGGCGTACCAGAACGACACGATGGCCTCGCTGCCGGCGTCTTCGCCCAGGTCGGGCAGCCTGAACTCGTGGCGTGCCATGCGGAAGTCAGCTCCTTTCTGCGAGGCAGAGGCCCGCGGCAAGGGCGTCGGCGTGGTAGGAACTGCGGACGAAGGGTCCGGCAGCCACGGCCGCGAAGCCCAGCGCCTCGGCCTCGTGCTGGTAGGTGTCGAACTCCTCGGGGGGGACGAACCGCTCGACGGGCAGGTGCTCAGGCGACGGCCGCAGGTACTGGCCCACGGTGAGCGCCTGGCAGCCTGCGTCGCGAAGGTCGCGCATCACGGCCAGCACCTCGTCGTGGCTCTCGCCGAGGCCGACCATCAGGCCGCTCTTCGTGGCCGCGCCCTCCCCCGCCTCCGCGGCGAGACGCAGGACCTCGATCGAACGCTCGTAGGCCGCCTGCGGCCGCACCCGCGGGTAGAGCCTCGGCACGGTCTCGACGTTGTGGTTGAACACGTCGGGGCGCGCCTCGAGGACCCGGCGGATACACGGCTCGCTGCCCTGGAAGTCGGGCGTCAGGACCTCGACCGCGGCCGTGCAGGCCGCGCGAATGGCGGCGATCGTGGCCGCGAAGTGTCCGCTGCCGCCGTCCGGCAGGTCGTCGCGGGTCACCGACGTCACCACCACATGGCTCAGGCCCAGGCGTGCGGCGGCCTCGGCCACGCGACGCGGCTCGTCGGGGTCCGGCGGCGCGGGCAGGCCGCGCGTCACGGCGCAGAAGGCGCACGAGCGGCTGCACACGCTGCCGAGGATCAGGAACGTCGCCGTGCCGCGCGCGAAGCACTCGCAGGCATTCGGGCAGTGCGCGCTCTGGCACACCGTGTGCAGCCCCAGCTCGCGCAGGAGTTCGCGCACCGGGCGCATCGCGCCCTCGGGCGGCAAGCGCTTGCGGACCCACGGCGGAAATCGCCTCGATGGAGACGCCATCACAGTCCACCTGCCCGTCAACAGAGGGGAAACGGGGCCGAGCGGGCTCCCACGCCCCAGCTCGCATGGTATCGGCCCCCGCCGGCGGAGTCAAGCGCCTTTTGACGGCTCGCCCGCGTTGCGGTAGCATCGGAGTCCCCAGGAGAGCCTGCCATGCCGGTCTGCCACGTGCTGCGCATCCCCCGCATCCGATATGCCGAAGCGCTGGAGTTCCAACTCCGAGTGCTGGAGCGGGTGCGCGAATCGGCCGCAGGCGACGCGGCCCTGCTGCTTCTGGAGCACGAGCCGGTCGTCACTATCGGCCGCTCGGGCACCGCCGCGCACCTGCGCGTGGCGCGCGACGAGTTGGCCCGCCGCGGCATCGCGGTGCACGAGACCAATCGCGGGGGCGACGTGACCTATCACGGCCCCGGGCAGATCGTGGGGTACCCCATCGTCTACCTGCCCGAGGAGCGCCGCGACATTCACCGCTTCCTCCGCTCGCTGGAGGCCGTGGTCATCCGTGCGCTGGCCCGCCACGGCATCGAGGGGCGGCGCGACCCGCAGTACACCGGCGTGTGGGTGGGCGACGCCAAGATCGCGGCCATCGGCGTCGCCTTCCGTCGCTGGACCTCGCACCACGGCTTCGCCCTGAACGTCGCGACCGACCTGTCGGCCTTCGACCTCATCGTGCCCTGCGGCATTGTTGGCCGCGCGGTGACCTCGATGCAGCGCCTGCTTGGGGCCGCGCCCGACCGCCGCGGCGTGGAGAAGGCGCTCATCGAGGAGTTCGTCGTCGAGTTCGGCCTCGACGCCGCGCCCGAGTGTGCCACCCCCCAGGAATTGCTCGCGCGACTGTCGCCTGAGCCGAGGCCCTCCTGAGCCTGGAGCGCCCACAAACAACTCTTCGAGCAGTTGCGCGAAAACTCTTGCGTCGAGCCCGCCCGTCCGAAGTGTCTTCACGACGGTAGCATGCACGCGGCACGGTCGCCATAGGCTCCGGAGCTACTGGCGAACCACTGGCGGCTATGCGTGCCTGTACCAGCATCGAACCTCCCGCGGGTTCCAAACCCGCGGGAGGTTGCGGTTCGGGAGGTTGAGGCTCGAGGCCAGAATGGTGCGGCAGGCCCTCCAAAGGTGGCTCGACGGGCTCGCCATGACAGGGGGCAGCGAGGGCCAACGCGTAGGTAAGAGAACATTTGGCAGTACGGAACGATTTTTTTGCGTCGAGCCAGCCCGCCCGAAGTGTCTTCACGACAACAGCATGCACGCGGCACGGTCGCCATAAGCTCCGGAGCTACTGGCGAACCACTGGCGGCTATGCGTACCTGTGGGTGGAGGGGAATACAGCCGATAGGACGGATAGGACCCGGCATCTAACCTCCCGCGGGTTCGAAACCCGCGGGAGGTTGGAGGCGGGAGGTCGAAGGCTATGCACGGGAAAGGGCCCCGCCCGGAGATGGGGCTCCCTTCCGTGGTACGAGCGGTGCGCGAAGGGCGGCGAAGAAGGCCCCTGAACCCGGCCGAGGAAGCCGCCCCGCCGGGATGCGAGAAG
>Ga0116146_1002128_pt1 | contig 18276 bp, 13 predicted proteins | sample AD_JPNHG2_MetaG_FD_89748 | JGI IMG/M metagenome (GOLD analysis project Ga0116146, IMG submission 89748) | Active sludge microbial communities of municipal wastewater-treating anaerobic digesters from Japan - AD_JPNHG2_MetaG | ecosystem: Engineered > Bioreactor > Anaerobic > Digestate | place...
GGCGATGTAATGCAGGATGCGGCACTATTCTATGCTGCCAAATCGCGTATGCCTGAGGCAGTTGTTGCCGACCATTTTATTCTTTGTACGCTTCATCGCGCCGAAAATACCGATGATACAACCCGCCTAAAAAATATTATTGAGGCATTGGGAGTTCTTTCTCAGAAATGTCAAGTAGTGTTTCCGTTGCATCCGCGTACGCGAGCAAAGTTAGAAAAAATGAATTATGATTTTGAACATTCCGCTATCCTATTCATTAATCCGGTGGGTTATTTGGAGATGGTGGCTTTGCTCAAAAAATGTGTTTTAGTAATGACCGATAGCGGTGGTTTACAAAAAGAAGCCTATTTTTTCCGCAAATATTGCGTTACCATGCGCGACGAAACAGAATGGGTGGAGTTAGTTGAAAAAGGCTATAATAGTTTGGTAGGCAGCGATCAAAAGAAAATTGTAGCCGAGGCAGAACGTTTGTTGGCGAAAGGCGCATTGCAGGTGTCGGAAGCCCTGTATGGCTCTGGTGATGCAGGAACGTTCATTGTTAATCAATTGCTTTCGTTTGAAGCATAAACTCTTGTTTCTAATTATTTTGAAGAGATAATGTGAAATTTATGGTCATAAATTTGCGTAAGACTTTTTAAAATTTTATTTTTGCATAAAATTAACGCTATGAGCGATTTTTTTAAACATGAGTCTGCTTATGTGGATGAAGGTTGCCAAATAGGTAAAAACACGAAAATTTGGCATTTTTCGCACATTATGAGTGGTTGCACGATAGGTGAAGATTGCAATATCGGTCAAAATGTGGTTATTTCGCCCGATGTGGTTTTGGGGCGCAATGTCAAAATTCAAAACAATGTATCCGTTTACACGGGTGTTATTTGTGAAGATGATGTGTTTTTAGGTCCTTCCATGGTGTTTACAAACGTCATTAATCCACGTAGCCATGTGTCGCGTAAGCACGAATACCGTCAAACTATTATTCGTCGTGGTGCGAGCATTGGTGCCAATGCCACTTTGGTTTGCGGCAACGAAATCGGGGAGTATGCGTTGATAGGTGCAGGTGCAGTTGTAACAAAACCCGTAAAGCCGTATGCACTGGTGGTAGGAAATCCTGCCCGTCAAATAGGATGGGTTAGTACCTATGGCGAAAAATTGAAGTTTGATGATAATGGTGTGGCTGTTTGCCCAATTACCGGCGAACAATACGAATTAATTGACAATCAAGTTAAAAAAATAACACTTAAATAATAAAATAGTATGATTAAATTTGCAGTAGTAGGACAAGGTCATATTGGTAAACGTCATGCCGAAATGGTACGCCGCAATCCCGATTCGGAACTGGTTGCCGTGTGTGATGTGTTGCCAAAAGAAAAAACAGGTTGCGCCGACATCAAAGAACCCTATTTCTCATCTATTGAAGAAATGCTCGCTTCGGGGTTGGATATTGACGTTGTGAATGTGTGTACACCTAACTCGTTTCATGCTGAATATGCTATCATGGCATTGTCGGCAGGGAAACATGTTGTACTCGAAAAACCCATTGCACTAACGAAAGCCGATGCCGAAAATATCGTGTTTAAATCGCTGGAAATGAGCAAATCGGTATTCTGTGTGATGCAAAATCGTTACTCACCGCCTTCGGTGTGGTTAAAAGAATTGATGGTCAACAAAACGCTTGGTGACATTTATATGGTAAAACTCGATTGCTATTGGAATCGCGATGACCGTTACTATGTGAAAGGCGGTTGGCACGGCGATGGAGTACTTGATGGCGGAACGCTGTTTACTCAGTTTTCACACTTCATCGATATTATGTATTGGCTGTTTGGCGATATTACAAATATTCGTGGCAATTTTGCCGATTTCAATCATCAAAACCTTACGGATTTTGAAGATAGTGGCGTTGTCACATTCGATTTCATCAACGGAGGTATGGGCTGCTTGAACTATTCTACGTCAGTTTGGGACAAAAACCTTGAAAGTGCCATTACTATTATTGGCGAAAAAGGCACAGTGAAAGTTGCCGGTCAATATATGAACGAGGTAACCTATTGCCATGTAAAAGATTATGTGATGCCTGAATTGGCACCATCAAATCCGCCAAACGATTACGGTCTTTACAAAGGTTCGGCACAAAATCACCACTATGTAATTCAAAATGTGGTAGAAAAACTGAACAACAAACGCACCATTACGACCAATGTACTCGAAGGTTTGAAAGTTGTTGACATTATCGAACGCATTTACCAAGTGCGCGACCAACAATGGAAAAAAAAGAGATAACTGTTTGATTAAATTACTTCTTGAAAAAGCACCTTTTACGGAAGGTGCTTTTTTTGTTGGCAAAACAATTCGATTATGTGAAAAATCTGTAAAACATAAATTTGTGCGATAAAAATTGGTCGAATTACAAAACAATTGTTAACTTTGTGCTTTAAAACATTATTTTAAAACATAAAATGATGCAGAATAAAGAATTTGTTCCCATTGATGAGTTTAGTGACATGTGGGATGTGCTCACGCAGGAAGAGCGAATGTATTTGCGCGAAAACACTAAGATTCATCACTTTAAGAAAAATCAAATCATTTATTGCGAAGGTGAAGAACCCAGTCACTTGATTTGTTTAATCAAAGGTAAAGTGAAGATTTACAAAGAAGGCACCGGTGGTCGCAATCAGATAGTGATGATGATAAAACCCAAGGAATCGTTCGCTTATCGTGCGTTTCTGGCGGAAGAGCGCTATATGACTAATGCTGCCACGGTAGAGGCAACTTCTGCCTATTTTGTGCCACTTAAAGTTATCTACGAAATGATTTGTTCCAATAACAAGTTGGCGTTCACATTTATTAAAATTCTTTCAAAAGAATTGGGTAAAGCCCACAACCGTACTGTGAATTTAACTCAAAAACACATACGCGGGCGTTTGGCGGAGGCTATTGTAAATTTGGTGGAACATTACGGATTTGACGATGACGGCGTAACGATAAACATCTGTCTTTCGCGCGAAGATTTGGCAAATATTTCAAATATGACAACTGCCAATGCTATTCGTACACTTTCTTCATTTGTGTCGGAAGGCATGTTGTCGGTAAAAGGAAGGCATATTAGCGTACTTGACTATGAAAAGTTGTTAAAAATCAGCAAAATAGGATAAATAACCAAAACAACAAAAATAAATTATTGAAGGAACGAAAGTTCCTTTTTTTATGCTGTTTTCTTGAATATTTTATCTATCTTCGCCAATAATATTCTTTTTTGTTTAATTTTATAATTTATTCGATTTTTATGCAATTGAAAGTTTTAAAATGTTTAGTGGTGTCCGTGGTAGTCCTGTGTGTGTGGAATGTTCGGGCGCAAGTAACATTTAATTCCGACATTGCATTTTCGGTAGCAGCGGATACGGCTACGAAAGTTGTTTCGCAGAATGAAATGGTTTGCACTTCGGGTACGTTGCTCTACAAAGAAGATTTTGGTGGCAACTCTCCAACCGACCCTCCTTTTAGGACAACTCCATTGCCGCAAATTACCGGCATAGAATTTCATTCCAATGGTAATCCGCAGTATGGTTATGCAATTCGTAAATACGGTTATAATGCCAGAACATGGTACAATCAAAATCAATTGGATGACCACACTTATCCGAATGTTATAGGGCATTTAAAAAAAAGACACGAACATTGAGAAAAGCAATTGAAATAGGTGAAAAAGAATTTGCGTCAAAGAAAGAAGCATTGAATCATTACAAGGCAATTTTAAATTCTTATGACTTTGGCGAAACTTTAAAATCAAATGATTTTTATGACATTCTCGACTTGCTTGAAACTCACCCAAACGTAATAGAAAAGATTGGTTGCGGAATTGATAAAGTAAGAGTTGCAAAATTGAAATATGATACAAAATCGTTTGAATTGGTGAGAATTGACGGTTCGACAGAATATTTTTCATACACAAAAAGGATTAATGCACCGAAAACTGATTTTTCAAGATTTAGAGAGGCTTGCAGACAAGCAATCCAAGAGGATTTACGAAATGTAAAACTTTCTTATTTCGACAAGTATTCTAAGAAAGGAAAAGTAAAATGCCAAGAAACAGGAGAACTATTAAAATATGACGAATTAAATGTTGACCACCGACAACCAAATACTTTTTCTGTAATTGTGGACAGATTTGTTGAGTTGAAAAATATTGACTTTAAAAACATTGATTATTTAACAATTGATGGCGGACCAAATGAGCTTGCAGACAAAAAATTAAAAGAAGATTTCAGACAATACCATAAAGACAAAGCCAATTTAAGGATTGTAAAAAAGACTTTGAATTTAGAACGTTCTTTTCAAGCGAGAGTTAACCGACAAAAGAAAGATTTGAAGATATAAGAAATGGCAAAACAAAAAATTGAAACCGTTAGAGAATTGATTTACTTATCATACTCGAATTTGGCAATGGCTCATACTGCTGTTGACAAGAAACAAGATAAATATGGAGCATTTAATTACATGATTCGAGCAAAATTATTCAAAGGGCTTAAAACTGGGACTATGAATATGAGAACAATTTTTGACGATGAAAAAATTAAACTTCAAACCGGACAGATTTGTAATTATTGTGGTTCGACAGAAAATCTAGCTTTAGACCATATTTTCCCTCAAAAGCTTGGTGGAAAAGACGATGCGGAGAACTTAATTTTTGCTTGCCGTACTTGCAATAGCTCAAAAGGAAAAAAGGATTTAATGGAATGGATGAATTTTAGGGGGCAATTTTTACCTTTAATGATTATCAGACGCTATTTAAAGCTGACTTTTAATTATTGCAGCGAGAATGGTCTTTTAGACAAGAATATTGACGAGTTGAAAGATATGGAATTACCATTTAGAATTGACCTGTTACCAATCAATTTTCCGAGTCCTAACGAATTGATATTAAACATAGAAACAAATAAAAACGCCCTATAACATGCGGTATATTTTATTGCCGAGACAGTGCAGAAATCAACGGTTGTGGCTCGCTTCAAACTTCATCGTGGCTTGACAGTGACGTGCTCCGAAATCGGCAACAAAAACATACCGCTGTCCGATACGTTGCGTGGGTATTTTTTAGCTGTGGACGGTACTGCTCAGCCCGCTCAATTTTATAAATGCGTGATAGACAATTTATGCGCCGGTGCAAATCTCACATTTTCCATATGGGGTATTAGCATGACTAAAGTATCGGGTTATTACGATGCCGATTTGAAAATGCTTATTGAGTTGCCGGATGGTACATTGCTGGCTGAAAAACAGGTAACTTTGAAAAACATGCAAGGCTATTGGGAGCAGTTTTTGTTGAATTTTACGTTGCCTGCAGGTCAAGATAAAGTTGTTTTTAAAATCATTAACAACAGTGGACAAACGAAGGGAAACGATTTTGCGCTTGACGATATTGAAGTTCGCCTTTGTATGCCGCCGGTAACAATTATGGCTAAGGACACGGTGTGCATAGGTTCTTCTACTACCTTTGAAGGTGTTTTTACCAACGATGGCACATTTAATGAGCCGTTCGAATACCGTTGGCTTTATAGTCCAACAGGAAATTTAACTTCACAAGAAGATTGGGTTATTATCGGTAGTAGCCAAAATTTGACTTTATCGAATCTCACTTCGTCTCAAACAGGTTTTTACCGTTTGGCGGTGGCAGGAGCGGGTGGTATTGACAATGAAAATTGTCGTGCTATGAGTGACCTTTTTCCATTGACGGTCAAAGAGTGCGATGTGACAACGACAACTGCTCATCTTTCTGCACTGACCGAAATGGTGTGTCAAGGTTCAATGGCTCATATTTTTGCTGATATTCAGGCTGCTACCGACATGCAGCCTCCTTTAGTGTGTCAATGGCAAACAAGTTCGGATGCCGTAACGTGGAGTGTGGCTAGCGATTGGCAAATTTGTACAGCTGATAAAATTGAAGATGTACAGTTAGACATATTCATAACAGAATTGACCTATTTTCGTTTGGTAATAAAGGAACAAACGGCTGTTTATCCTTCCGATTATCATGTTTTTTCGGATACGCTGATGATTGTAGTAATGCCGAGTTACATAAAAACCAATTCAATAAGCGGTTGCAATTTTGTGCAGTTCGGCGATTCGATTTATCACGAAAGCACGGTTGTAACTGACTCACTGGTAACCGTTTCGGGTTGCGATAGTGTTATTGTAACAGAGATAACCGTGATGCCGTATAAAATTACTTGGAAAGAGCCGTTGATTGGCTGTGATTCTGTAGAATTTGATGGCAAATTATATTTTGAAACGATTAATTTGTTCGACACATTGCAAACGGTGTTGGATTGTGATAGTGTAGTTATACAGCCGATAATGGTTCATAGTTCTGTATTTAAAGAATATTGGATATCTGCTTGTGGATCGTTTGTGTGGAAAGGGAATGTTTACAATGAAAGTGTGGATGTAATTGATTCATTGAAGACACGTTTTGGTTGCGATAGCGTTGTGATGTGCCATATTACCATTAGACATCCCGAATTTAGAGAAATCACCATTGAAGGTTGCGATACTGTAATGTACAAGGACAAAATCTATCATCAGAATACACTTGTAATTGATACGCTGAAAACAAGTTTTGGCTGCGATAGTATCTTAACTGTTCATATTGTGGTACATCAATCGTCGTACACAGAAGTTACTTTGCGAGGCGAAACAAGCCTAACGTACAACGATATTGTCTATACTGCCAATACCGATTTAAACGAATATCTGAAATCGGTTAACGGTTGCGATAGTACGGTTTTGGTACACATTCGTATCGGAAATATTGATTTGCCGTCCGATTCAGTCGATTTAATTGTGAATAAATACAATTGGATTGTGTTGTGCAACAATGTGAAAGCGAAAAAGTTAGTTCAGAACCCGCGTCGCATCTACTACCAATGGTACAAAGATGGCGTACTGCTGCGTAATGCCATTGATGACTATTATACTGAAGACAGGGAAATGGAAGGCTGTTTCTTTTTGAAAATACAGATTGTGACGGATGATGCCAAAATGTACCACTTTAATTCTAAAACGCTGTGTATCAAAAAACAAGAAATGTCATTAACACCTAATCCTGTCGCTGCGGGTGCTCCGTTTGTGGTTGATTATTCGTTTGCCGAAGGCGAAAAAGAAAATGTGAAATTGGAAATCTACAATTCGGTCGGAATAAAAGTGCTGTCGTTGATTTCCTCCACTTATCCGTTATCGGTATATGGCGGTTTGCCGTCCGGCATTTATTATGTGAAATTGCTTGTGGGAGAAGATAAGGCAATTATTAATAAGTTGATAGTGAGATGATTGTAAAAAAGACGCTTCAAATGGCGTTAGTGTTGATAGGGGTGTGGACGAACAGTTTTTTTGTTTCGTCACAAATGCTTATCGACTATCCATTATTGGAACAAAGCCGATTTTCGCGTATTCGTTATTTTATCAACAACGATTGTCATTGCGGTTCTGTTCATATTGGAAAACAAAAAGTGCCCTTTTTGCATTATTTTCAAATTTCGGCGCATGGCGGTTTGTCGGGACTTACTTATCAATCGGACTTTGGGAAAATGAATCCTAAAGCAAATGGTGCGTTGGGCATTGCATATATGTTTTACATTCATGGCATCGCCGGATTGAAACTTGGTGCCAACGTTGCCTATTCGGGCAGTCAATTTAAAGCAATCAACTACCATGACAAATACAGAGTTGTGGATGTGGAAGAAGATAAAATGGATGTTTATTACACGGCTGACGAAATTACGGAACGGCATCATCAATTATTGTTAGAAATTCCGTTTCAGTTAGCGTTGCGCTTTGACCCAATAACCATTGATTTAGGTCCGAAATTTTCTATACCTTTGCTCAAAAAATACCGCGAACAGTTGTACGGTGTTGATTTGTGTGCCTACTATCCTGCTTACGATGTAGAAGTTGATAAAGCGTTGGCGTTAGCTGCCGGAAAATATTTAAAATCGGGTATCGACGGTACAATAGATAAATTTCCGGCGTTGTGGATTTCCCTATCAACAAATGTTGCCTATACAATTCCGCTAAAATCGGGCAACGAGTTGGGTGTTGGCGTATATGCGGATTATGCTCTCAAAGGCTATTTATCACAGCGTACTAGAAATTTGTCGTTAGTTACCATTACCGATACACACGACGGCATTCCTGTTGAACGTTTAGTGGAGAGTGTTTTACGAGCCAATCATGCGTTGTCGGGTAAACAAGTGGTGCCGAAGTATAGTTATTTTTGCACCGGTTTGAAATTGACTTACAATATTGTTTTAAAAACAAAGAAATGAAAAACTACTTTCCAAAAAATGTGTGCATTTGTGGATATTTTTGTAACTTTGTATTTCGAAAATTTTTTAACAATACAACATTCTGATGAAACTTCTCATAACAGGCGCCTACGGGCAGTTGGGTAATGAAATGCGCATGGCGTTGATACGCTATCCGCAGTTGCAATCCGTTTTTACCGACGTTGATACGCTTGACATTTGCGACAAGGTGGCATTGAATGCATTCGTATGCGAACATAAACCTCATGTGTTGGTCAATTGCGCAGCCTATACCGCTGTGGATAAAGCTGAAGATGATGTGTCGCTGTGCTATAAAATTAACAGCGATGCCGTGCGTAATTTGGGCGAAGTGGCTCAAGAGCATGGTCTGAAAATTATCCACATTTCTACTGATTATGTGTTCGATGGTACAAGCCATGTGCCTTATACCGAAGATATGCCCACAAGTCCGAATACGGTTTACGGTAAATCGAAATTGGCAGGCGAGCGCGAATTGCTTCAAGCGTGTCCCGATGCGCTGATACTGCGTACGGCATGGCTCTATTCCGGATTTGGCAACAATTTTGTAAAAACGATGTTGCGTTTGTGCGCTGAACGTCCCCAAATGAGAGTAATTTTCGACCAAATAGGAACGCCAACTTATGCCGCCGACTTGGCGGGAGCAATTCTGCAAATTCTTACGGCAGACAAGTTTGTACCGGGCATTTATCATTTTACCAACGAAGGCGTGTGTAGTTGGTACGATTTTGCGAAAGTTATCGTTAAAATGGCAAATATCAGTTGTGATATTGTTCCCATTGAATCGAAAGATTATGCTGTGCGTACGCCACGCCCGCACTATAGCGTTTTGAATAAGAGTAAGTTAAAAGCTGTTTATGGTATCAAAATTCCTTACTGGATGGATGGCTTGGAGCGTTGCTTAAAAGTACTTTTGGCAGAAAAATAATGGGAAACAGTTATGTTTCTTTTTAAAAGGGATTGCGTTGTGTGTAGTCCCTTTTTTGTGACCGTAGGAACGTTGCTATTATTTTCGTATCTTTGTATTTCTAAAATCATATTTTCAATTTAATTTTATGGCAGACGACAAGAAAATTATTTTTTCGATGGTAAATGTTAGTAAAACGTTTCCACCTCAAAAACAGGTGTTAAAAAACATTTACCTCTCTTTTTTTTACGGTGCTAAAATTGGTATCATTGGTCTGAACGGTTCCGGAAAATCCACACTGATGAAAATTATTGCCGGTGTGGATACTTCTTACGACGGTGAAGTGGTATTTTCTCCGGGTTATTCGGTAGGTTATTTAGAACAGGAACCAAAATTTGACGAAACAAAGACGGTGAAAGAAGTGGTGCAGGAAGGCGTTGCAGAAACGGTAGAACTTTTGGCTGAATTTGAACGTATCAATGTTGCTTTTGCTGAACCTGATGCCGATTTTGACAAATTGTTGGAGCGTCAAGCAGAAGTGCAGGACAAACTCGATAGTTTGGACGCTTGGAATCTGGAAAATAAATTAGAGCGTGCCATGGATGCTTTACGCTGTCCCGATGAAAATTCAGTAGTAAAATCGCTTTCGGGTGGCGAACGGCGCAGAGTGGCATTGTGTCGTTTATTGCTTCAACAGCCTGATATACTATTGCTTGACGAACCTACTAACCATTTGGATGCGGAATCTATTGATTGGTTGGAGCAACATTTGCAACAATATGCAGGAACGGTTATCTGCATCACGCACGACCGCTATTTTCTCGACCATGTGGCGGGTTGGATTCTTGAACTCGACCGTGGCGAAGGCATACCATGGAAAGGTAATTATACCAGTTGGCTCGAACAGAAAACCGTCCGTATGGCGATGGAAGAAAAACAGGCGAGCAAACGGCGCAAGACTTTGGAACGCGAGTTGGAGTGGGTGCGTATGGCACCGAAAGCCCGTCAGGCAAAGGGTAAAGCTCGTTTGAACGCTTATGACCAATTGATGAATGAAGACCAAAAGGCACGCGAAGAAAAATTGGAAATATTCATTCCCAATGGACCGCGTTTAGGCAATAAAGTGATAAATGCAGTGGGAGTGTCGAAAGCGTTTGGTGATAAACTTCTTTTTGAAAATTTGAACTTTACATTGCCACCCAACGGTATTGTTGGCATAATAGGTCCCAATGGTGCAGGAAAAACTACTCTGTTCCGTATGATAATGGGCACGGAAAAAGCGGATAGTGGAGTATTTGAAGTTGGCGAAACAGTGAAAATCGGCTATGTTGACCAGATGCACTACGCTATTGACCCTCAAAAATCGGTGTACGAAATTGTTTCCGGCGGAACGGAATTTATTCGTGTAGCAGGTCGGGAAATAAATGCACGCGCCTATTTGTCGCGCTTCAATTTTACGGGAGCCGATCAGGAAAAACTATGCGGAGTGCTTTCAGGCGGCGAGCGCAATCGTTTACATCTTGCATTAACGCTGAAATCGGAATCGAACGTGCTGTTGCTGGACGAACCGACTAACGATATTGACGTAAATACGCTGCGAGCGTTGGAAGAAGGTTTGGAAAATTTTGCAGGTTGTGCAGTGATTATTTCCCACGACCGTTGGTTTCTCGACCGTATCTGTACGCATATTTTGGCGTTCGAAGGCGATTCACAAGTATTCTTTTTTCAAGGTTCGTACACGGAATACGAAGCCAATAAAAAGATGCGTTTGGGAGACGAACTTCCGAAACGTATTCGTTACCGCAAACTTATGTGATAGAAAAAAAGTGAAAATTTCGGCGGGCGTAATCCATCAGGTTACGCTCGTTTTTTTTGAGCTGTAATCTGTAAAACTTTGCGTTCCGTTCCATAAACTCGTAACAAATTAGTACCTTTGCATAAATTAAAATTATTGCAGATGAAATTTGAAGAGTTAGATTTGAATGATGATTTGTTGGATGCGCTTTACGATATGCGTTTTGAAACGTGTACGCCGGTTCAGGAATTAGCGATACCTAAAATATTGGCAAAAAGGGACTTATTGGCTTCTGCACAAACGGGAACGGGCAAAACGGCGGCTTATCTGTTGCCGATTTTGGAATTGCTGGCGCGTGGCGGACACCATGAAGATAAGGTGAATGTGCTCATTTTAGTTCCAACACGCGAATTGGCGCAACAAGTAGACCAATTGTTAGAAGGTTTTGCCTATTACTCTGATGTCTCGTGGATTGCGGTGTCGGGGGGCAACGATGGTGTAGCTTTCGGACAGCAGCAGCGCGCTTTTGAAAAAGGCAGCGACATTGTTATTGCCACACCCGGGCGATTGTTGTCACATCTTCGTTTTTGCGATGCCGATTTGAGCGGCATACACTATTTGGTACTCGATGAGGCGGATAGAATGTTGGACATTGGCTTTTACGATGATATTATGGAGATTATCAGCCATTTGCCCAAAGAACGCCAAACCATGATGTTTTCCGCTACATTTCCGCCCGATGTGGAGAAGTTAGCACACAATGTGCTTAATAATCCCGAAGAGGTAAAAATTGCGGTTTCAAAGCCTGCCGATGGCATTACGCAGGGCGTTTACTTGTTGCAGGAAACTCAAAAAGTACCGTTGATTTTGTCGCTGTTTGGCGACCAATCGTATGGCAAAACCATTATTTTTTCATCGTCGAAAGATAAAGTGAAAGAACTTTACCGCGAACTGAAACGCTTAAAACTTTCTGTGGCACAGATGCACTCTGATTTAGCGCAAACAGAACGTTCGCAGGTAATGTTGGATTTTAAAAACAATAAAATTCAAATTTTGGTAGCTACCGATGTAGTTGCGCGCGGCATCGACATTGACGATATTGAATTGGTGGTGAATTTCGATGTGCCGATGCAAGCCGAAGATTATGTTCACCGCATTGGGCGCACGGCACGAGCCGGAGCAAAAGGCGTTGGTTTTACCTTTGTAACTCCAAAAGACCGTTTCCGTTTTGACAAAATTGAACGTTTTATTGAAAAGCAAATTCCGCGTTACCAATTGCCTGAAAAAGTGGCTAAAATTGCGCCTAAAGTGGAAGATAGACCGGCTCAAAAGAACAAAAAAAAGAAATATTTTGGCAAACGTCGCAATTTTTCCGGCAAATCGAAACGCAACCGTCCTTCTACTATGCATAAATAATTTTAAACTCTCACACTCATGACCATTTGCGCCATATCAACAGCTCCGGGAATAGGTGGAATAGCCCTTGTACGTGTTTCGGGCAATGATGCGTTTGCTATTTGCGACAAGCTGTTCAAGCCGTTTTCGGACAAACTATCAATACCGGCAATGTCTGCCAATACGGTGCGTTTCGGAGAAATTTTGAACGCTGACGGCAGCGTTTTAGACGAAGTTTTAGTAACTGTTTTCCACAAACCGCATTCGTTTACGGGCGAAAATGTGGTGGAAATTGCTTGTCATGGTTCGCTTTTTATTCAACAGGAAATATTGAAATTGCTTTTGCAAAACGGTTGCCGAATGGCGCGCGCGGGCGAATTTACGCAACGTGCTTTTTTGAATGGCAAAATGGATTTAAGCCAAGCCGAAGCTGTTGCCGACTTAATTGCATCGCAAAGCAGGGCATCGCACCGTTTGGCAATGAACCAGATGCGGGGCGGATTTTCGCACGAATTGTTGCTATTGCGCGATAAGTTGCTCAATTTCACATCGTTAGTTGAGTTGGAGTTGGATTTCAGCGACCACGAAGATTTGGAGTTTGCCAATCGTACGCAACTTTGCGCTTTGGCGGACGAAATTGAACATAAACTCAAACATTTGGTCGATTCGTTTGCTACGGGAAATGCTATTAAAAATGGAATTCCGGTGGCAATTGTGGGCGAAACAAATGCCGGAAAATCAACGCTACTCAACGTGCTGGTTGGCGAAGAAAAAGCCATTGTCAGCGACATACACGGCACAACACGCGATGTGATTGAGGACACGGTCAATCTGTACGGCGTGCAATTTCGTTTCCTTGACACGGCAGGTTTGCGTCCCACCGACGACACTATCGAAAATATCGGCATCGAACGCTCTTTGGCTGTTATCGAACAAGCGCAAATAGTGTTGTGGCTTATCGATTATTCGCAAGAAAAAACCAATTTGGCTTGGTTGTCGCAGCAAGTGGTGGAACGTTCACGAGGCAAACAACTTATTTTGGTCTTTAACAAACTTGATTTATTAAATGATACGCAAAAATCGGAAGTTCAAGAAAGTTATAAACAAATAGGCGACCACCGCATTTTTATTTCGGCAAAACAGCGTCATCATATCGACGAATTGCAGGAGTTGCTCTACAAATCGGCACAATTGCCGGAACTGTCGTCCAACGATGTTGTTGTAACCAGCCTGCGTCACTACGAAGCATTGGCGAATGCGCACGCTGCCATTGTACGTGTTAAAGAGGGTTTAAACAGCAAAATATCAGGCGATTTTCTGGCTCAAGATTTGCGAGAATGTCTTAACCATTTAGGCGAAATAACAGGTCAAATCTCTACAGATGAAGTACTTAGTACTATTTTTTCTAAATTTTGTATAGGAAAATAATTCGCAGATAAAAGAGTATAATTAAAAATAACCCACTAAGAATTATTGGGTTATTTTTTTTTTGAAAATTCAGACAGCAAAAAAAATTGAAATGTCAATTAATTCCATTTTGTTATTGAATAAAGCAAGGGCTTAAATAATAACGATATATTTTATCAGTTAAAAAATTTAAAACTCAATTATTTTTTTTACATTTGCACTTTACTTCTGATAATTTAATATTATCAGAGAATTTTATTAAATGATATGTTGCCCGAAGAAAAAGCGCGTTTAGATATTGACCGAAAATTGCAAGGTGCCGGCTGGGAAGTAGTAGATAGAAAGCATTACTCACCGACACTGTCGGCTGTTGCCATTACGGAAGGTATTCTAAAAAGTAATCTTGAAGCTGATTATCTGCTTTTTATAGAAGGTAAAGCTATTGGTGTCATTGAAGCAAAAAGAGCTGATATAGAATTGTCGGAAATCGTGGCAAAACAAGCTGAGAACTATGCTCACAAACTTCTGAAATGGTATCAATATTGGCAAAAACCGCTGCCATTTGTCTATATTTCAAACGGGAAAGAAATTCTGTTTAGAGATATACGAGATGCAAATTCTTCTTATCAGCTATTATTGCAGATGCATACACCAAAAGAGGTGGCTAAAATGGCGGGTATTAAAAATGAATTTGCCGGATTATCTTATTTATCGCCAAAAGGATTACGAAAGTGCCAATTTGAGGCAGTTACAGAGTTGGAGAAAAGCTTTAGGCGTGGAGAAAAACGAGCTTTGATGGTACTGGCTACCGGAGCAGGAAAAACCTTTACCGCTTGTATGGCAGCATATCGTCTTTTGAGTTACACACCCATAAGACGTGTTTTGTTTTTAGTTGACCGCAATAACTTAGGGAAACAGGCAGAAGGCGAATTTGGGACATTCCGATTAACGGAAACAGGCGAGCCATTCAACACTATTTTTGCAGTAGAAAGGTTGAAATCGCCTGACATTCCACCCGAAACCAATGTAGTAATCTCTACTATACAGCGACTTTTTGCTATGCTTACAGGTGGAGAAGTTGAAGATGATGACGAGCGAGATGATTTTCAAGAGAATGAAAGTGAAATTACACTTGGCGATGACTTAAAGTTACCTGCCGATTATTTTGATTTGATTATCGTAGATGAGTGCCACCGCTCTATTTACGGTAGATGGCAAAAGGTTCTTAACTATTTTAGCTCAGTTCGAATTGTGGGTTTAACAGCTACACCTGCCCCTGAAACTAAAGCTTTCTTCAACGACAATCTCATTGTCAATTACACTTTGGAGGACTCTATTGCTGATGAGATCAATGTTAGCTATCGTGTTTATCGCATTAAAACGAGAGTTACAGAAGAAGGCGGAGTCATTGAACAAGATGAAAAGATAACTGAAATAACTAAATATACAGGCGAAACAAAAAGTTTAGTTGCTGAAAAAGAGACGGAATATCTAAAAACAGAATTAGACCGCTCGGTTGTAAATCCGGCTCAAATTCGGTTGGTTTTAGAAGAATTCAAAAATGCAATCTATACGGACTTGTATCCCGAAAGAGAACCCAACTTTGCGTATATTCCCAAGACATTAATATTTGCCAAAGACGATGCACACGCCACGCGAATAATCGAGATAGCAAAAGAGGTGTTCCCCGGTCAAACAGAAGATTTTGTGCAAAAAATAACCTATTCAGCAGGCGATAGTTCTGAATTGATACGCAAGTTTAGAAATGAAAAAACATTTCGAGTTGCTGTAACGGTAAATTTGGTTGCAACCGGAACCGACATACGTCCGTTGGAAATATTGCTGTTTATGCGTGATGTTCGTTCATCCATACTTTATACGCAAATGAAAGGGCGTGGTGTGCGGATAATCGGAGATGAACAACTTCGCAATGTTACACCCAATGCCATAAGCAAGGATTTGTTCTTTTTGGTTGATGCAGTAGGCGTAACCGAAAGTGAAAAATATGTTCCAAAACCGGTAGAAGGTAGAGACCCTGTTCCTGCCAATCCAACCTTAGAGCAACTTTTGGAGCAGATTACGCACGGCTATTTGTCAGATTACTATTTGAATATGCTCGCGAGTAGCCTGTCAAGAATTAATGCGAAAAGTAAAGATAAACATCGGATTGAGTTTACAGCGATAACCGGTGCTACGATGTACGATTTGTCCGTATCAATTTTCAGTGCTTTGGAAGAAGGTAATCTACCAACATTTGAGGATGTAAACCAGCCCAACACGGAACGGAAAGCATTAGTGGCATTGTTGGCAAATAATCCACAAGCACAAGAATATCTTTTGATATTAAATGCCGGATTTGTTGATATTCTTATCCCCGGCGAAGATACGCTGATTTTCAAGGGGTTTTCGCAGGAAGAAGCTCTTTCTGCCACACAAGCTTTTGAAGAATATGTGAATGCACATCGTGATGAGATAGAAGCACTTCGCATTGTTTATAACAATACAAATGAACCCATAACATACGCTCTGCTTACAGACTTAAAAGATAAGTTATTGTCGGCTGACACTCGTTTTGCTCCTTTGCGATTGTGGAGTTCTTATTCGATAATTGAAGACGGCAAAGTAATCAAATTGCAAACTCAAACCGAACGTGAAAGCCTAACTAATCTAATTCAATTGGTGCGTTATGCTTTTAAGCTGATACCCGAACTAAAGTCGCTTCACACTTTTGCAGCACAACGTTTTGAGCTTTGGTGTGGACAAATACAACGTCCGCTAACAGAAACGCAAAAAGAGATTATGCGACAAATAGTGGGTTATATAGTCTCTAACGGGACTTATACCAATAACGAACTAAGAGAAGAAAACCTGACCGTATTTGCTCAATTAGTTCAAAGCTTTGGCTCTGCCGATGCAGTAAATGAAGTGTTGGGAAGTTTAAGCGGATGGATGTTAAAGGTGGGATAGGAATAATAATAAATTACAGAAATGGCAAAATCAGATCAAAAGTTAAATAAAATAGTATTTGAACAACTAAAAGGATTAAAAGATTTAGAAATTGATTTTACAGAAAAACCTTTAGTTGCGATTATGGGACCCAATGGTACAGGAAAATCAACTATACTACATGCGATAGCTTGTGTCAATAATCCTGTGGCTAACCCTTATGAAACAACAAATTATAAGTTAAGTAAATTTTTCACTCCAACAAGTCACTCAATCTGGCAAGGTAGTAGTTACTATGTTTATCAAAGCTATAGAGATGGTATCTCAAAAAAGGATAATCATAAGACACACTTTAAAAAACAATTAGACAGATGGGCTCCTCGATATAGTTCTCGAATAGAACGATATGTAGTATTTATTGGGATAAAAACATGTGTCCCGAGAATAGAGATAGAAACACAACAAGGAAGGATTAGATTTAACACGACCCACCTATCTGACGACCTATCAAGACAAGTAAAAGATATTGCTGGATATGTTATGAATAGAAATTATGATGAATATAATGATCACAAAACAAGAGCCAACAAACATTACATGGGTGTTGCAACAAAAAGTATCAGTTATTCATCTTTAAGTATGGGAGCTGGTGAACAACGTATTTTTTATATTTTATCAGAAGTGTTAAGAGCACCTAATTCCGGGTTAATTCTTATTGATGAAATAGATTTGTTATTACACCAAGATGCTCTTTTCCGTTTACTTGAAAAACTTAATGAAAGAGCACAAGAGAAAAATTTACAAATAATTTTCACAACACACGCACAATCAATTTTGGAGTTGGATTTCATTGCATTTAGGCATATTCATCAAACTTCAGAAAAAACATTTTGTTTTAATAAAACAACTCCTGACACTTTATATAGATTAACAGGAAGACAAGAAAGACCTTTTGAAGTCTTTGTAGAAGATGATTTGGCAGCTGCTATTGTAAAAAAAATCTGCTCGGAGAATATGATGTCTAAATATGTTTCAATCAAGGAATACGGGTCTATTGAAAATTCTTTCACTTTAGCTAGTGCAATTGTTATCCAAAAAGATAATAACGAAGAAAACATACTAATAGTCTTAGATGGAGATAAATATCGAAATGAAGAAGATAAGCAAAAAAGAATTAAAAAAGTTTTAACTGGTAATCTTGATGTTGATGACAATAAGAGAGCGCTTGATCTGTCAAAGATGACACAATTTATAATTCCTGAAGGAGATAAACCCGAAGTTTATTTTCATAAATTAATTTGTGGTTTAAATCAAGATGAAACTGATTTAACAGAAGAAGAAAAGGATATTATTTCTGCTGCAAAAGAAATTGTTAATCCAGGCAATTCTCATAAGTATTTTGATAATTTGATAAAAAGATTTGACTGGGAAAGGAAAGAAGGTTTAGGTAAATTAGTAGACTTACTTTCAAAAACAAGGGAATGGAA
>Ga0116146_1002147_pt1 | contig 18171 bp, 13 predicted proteins | sample AD_JPNHG2_MetaG_FD_89748 | JGI IMG/M metagenome (GOLD analysis project Ga0116146, IMG submission 89748) | Active sludge microbial communities of municipal wastewater-treating anaerobic digesters from Japan - AD_JPNHG2_MetaG | ecosystem: Engineered > Bioreactor > Anaerobic > Digestate | place...
CATTAGTCCCTTCCGTCGCAACTGGTGCGCATTTTGCGCGCATGTTTTGGGGCCTCAAGCGGCGTGGTTGTGCAAGGCCTGCGGATAGTGTCGGTCATGGAGCATGAGGACTGCAGTCATGAGGACCTGCCCTTTGTGAGTGAGGCGCCAGCGGCGAGAACGCTGGATCTTGGCGATGAGTCCATGCAGGTGGAGACGCTTGAGCAACCGGGAGACGTAAGCGGCCTGACGGCGGGATTCGACCTTGTTTGGGGTGGTGAGGCCGAGATGGTGGCGGATGTCTCGGTTGGAGAAGCCCTTGAGCAGGTGCTCACCGCGCATCACCGCGGCGAACAGACGGACGTCGTGGCGGCAGGCCGCGGGTGACGAACGTTCCGAAGTCCTTGATCAAAATGCCCTGCCGGGCTATGAATTGTTCCATGGCCTCGGGCCGGCCCAGGAGCAGATGGCCCTTGAACAGGATCCGGTCGGAGCAGGAAATCGTGCCAGTGATCTGGGCCTGATGCTTGTCGATGAATCGTTCCACGGCGTTCTCCTTTCCATGGTTTCATAAACCCTACCATGGTCAGGTAAGAACGCCGTCTTTGCTATAGGGGCTTACCAAGCCCTCTTTGGTTGCGGCCGAAGGCCGCCTTGGATTACGCTGGTCCCAGATTCCCATCTGGGACCACTCTTCTGCTCGGCCCGGAATTCCTTCCGGGCCACCCTGCTCGCGGAATCCCTTCCGCATTCGCGTTTGAATGACGATCGGAATCGTCAACCGGGAGGCCCCAGAACGGATTCCGGGGCCAGCTATCAGTTGCGCGCCCGAAAGATAAGTGTCTCTCCGGCTTGCGTTTCGAGCTCCAGAAGCTCGCCGCTCATCGTCTCCGTCGCATCTCCGCGAATCACTTCGACCTTGCCCGGCCATGGGTTGATGATCCGCAGCGGACCGCCGACCTCGGCGCGGACACGGATCCATGACACCCGGCCGTTCTTCATTTCCGCGCTGACCAGAAACGCCCCCACCGCCCGAAGATCCTGGAACGCCGCGTCTTTGTCCCTCGGCCAATTCGGGAAGAACCGCAGTTGTCCCGTATAGCTTTGCAGAAGGCATTCGTTGACCACTACCGGCAGCGAGAAATTCTCAAACCAGATGCCCATCCGCGCCATGAAGGCGTAATCCGTCTCATCCGAGTACCGACCGCCGACCTGTAGAACCATGTCCGCGCACGTCCCGTTGGGCATCAGGCAATAGCTGATCTGCCGTTTGAACCTCTCGAGATCCAGCACCCCCAGCCTCGCCCCCTGGAGGTTCAGGAAGACCAGCTCGTTGCCGCCTTCGTTGCGCTGGTTGCGCCACGTATTCAGTGCAATCTCGAGCACTTCCTTCGGCGAATGCAGCCCGATATCCTCACCGGGGAACACCGGCATCAGCGGATTGGGAGTGTTGTAGACCTGCTCGGGGCTCTCGCCGGAGACTGACACGAACACCTTGCCTCGCTGGCTCTGGGCGGTGATGTATTCCGGAAAGTGATCCAGGATTTCGCGGACCTGCCGGGCCAATTCGGTCTCCTCGCGGTCGCGCCCAAGCACCTTGCACGCCTCCAGGTAAGCCTTGAACACGAACTTGGTCAGCGTCAGGTCCACGATGCAGTCGGCGGAGAACGCCGGATCGACTTTCAGCCCGTGCAGTTCTGGCACCACCGTCGGGTAGATATGGTACTTGTCATCATTCCACTGCGGTCCGTGGGCGTCAGGCCGTCGCATGTACGCATTGAGAAACTGAACTGCCTCGCAAATCGGTCCGAAGGCCCGGTCTCGCAGAAACTCCTTGTCCATGGTGTACAGGTAGTGCCACCACAGGCTCTGCACAACCCACGACGTCTCACACACCTCCGCCCCCCAGGTCGGCACCGGATACGGCATCATGGTCATCTCAACCGGGTACGCCGAGTGCGGAAAAAACGCCCCCGGCAGCTTGTAGTGGTTCTTCGCCCATTCGCGGCTGACCGGCAAAAGAAAATCCACGAGGTCCACGTATGGCAGGTGTTTCTCAACTCGGTTGGACGAAAACGTCACCCAGAATGGCTGCTGGAGATTGTAGTTGGTGTGATAATCGCCGTGCCAGGCGGTGCCGATGTTCCCGTAGCTCCAGTTGGCAAACAGGCCGGGACAGACCTCGCCCGGCCGCACCGCACAATTGAGAAAGTACATGTTGCGGTACCAGGTCCGCTCGAGAAACTCGTCGTCCAGTTGAACGCCCGACCGGCTCCAGTAATCCTTCCACGCCCCGGCAGCCTCGGCCGACGCGGCGGCAAAAGCATCATCGCTGGGTTCGGGGACTTCGGCCTCGGGCTTGGAAAGAACGCGGGCCATGCCGTGTTCCAACTGCACACATGCCACGAAGGGGCCGTCCTGCACCAGCGGCGCGCCGATCCGGCCGTTTACCCGCACGGCCACGCGCAGGGCCTTATCCTTGTCACGATCATCACCCAGCACCGGAAGCACCTGCCTGAACGAGAGCGTGTCCGCCGTGGATGCCGTTTGCGTGGCCATCCCCTTTTCAGGAATCAGACGCACGCGGTCAAACGGCGCCTGGATCGGCCGGCCCTCGGCATCCACCATCCGCATCCAAAGCCGATCCGCATTCATTTCGTTGAAGAGAACCAGTGTGACCGTCCGGCCGTCGATCAGGAATTCCACTTCGCACCTGCCGGTATCGATTCGGACGCGATGCCCGAGCAGTTCCGCCTTGCGCCGGTCGAACCCCAGCAACACCGATCCGCACGGCCAGGGCCGCGGATAAGGCTGGGCGTAATTCTCTCGGGCCATCTTGCAGTAGTCATCGAACCAAGCCTTATCCTCCGGCATGCCGCGCTTCAGCCGGGCCCACAATTCGTCGAACGTCGCCAGCTTCTCGCGATTGTTCTCGGCTACGCGGATGTCCCAAACCCCGTTGTGCCCGAGATGGATCATGACCGAATCAGGACGCGTACAGACGATCACCCCCATCCCGCCGTTGCCCAGAACCGCCCCCTCGAAGAAATCCTGGGCCGGCTTGTTCATCTCGATGGCATGCAACCCGGCACGTTGTTGAGGATCGAACCTCAACTCCGCGGCCGGACGCCCGCAAGCGGCGAGAAGCGTAAGCGAGAACAAGGCGGCATGATTCAGGCATTTGTGCAACAGCATGGTGTACCTCCTGCTGATGTACGACCCAGAACGCGTGCAAAACCATCAAGACCACATGGTAGGGCAGCGTCGAGGTCGCCGCAGCGACCGAGACCTGCCGTATCTGCTGGCCCCAGAATCCTTTCTGGGGCCTTTCGGGGGGCCACATGGTAGGGCAGCGTCGAGGTCGCCACAGCGACCGAGACCTGCCGTATCTGCTAGCCCCAGAATCCTTTCTGGGGCCTTTCGGGGGGCCACATGGTAGGGCAGCGTCGAGGTCGCCGCAGCGACCGAGACCTGCCGTATCCTTTGGAGTGGCAGGTCTGCACCACCTGTGCCGGCTTCCACCATGCCCTACGTTGGTTACGAACGCTCTCAGCGCTTTCTCGTGGCCGCCTGGTTGCGCAACCGTCTGCCGACCTCGCGAAGTGTAGCCTCATCGTCCGGATGAATCGAGCCGTCGGCCAGAGGCCCGGTGTTGAGCAGCAGGTTGGCATCCTGGGCCCGGGCGTCGGCCAACATCCTCATCACGTCGTCACCGGTCTTATGTTTGCCTTCGGCGGACTTATCATAACCCCATGCGGCCGGCTGCAACGTGTCGCAGATTTCCACCGGCTTGCCGCGATTCTTCTCCCATACGGCGACGGCTGCATCGCCGCCCCGCTTGAGGGCCGCCGCCTTGCGCTCCGGCGCGACAAAGTCCTCGTCGCCGTTGGCTCCCTGCTTGAAAGAGATCAGACAGCCCGGCTGGAGCGAGCGGATCAGGCCGTACGTCTCCTTCAGCGGAAACAGTTCCGGCCGCCCGTAGTACCCCATCAGAGGGTCGAGCCAGAGTCCGGCAAGCGGCCCGTATTGTGTCAGCAGCTCGCGCATCTGAGCATGAACGAAGTCGAGGTAATGTCGAAAATCCTCGTCCTTGCGGAACAGATAGGTCGGCTCCGGCTTGTCATAGGCCGGTCGTGCGACCGGGCAGCGCTCGTCGCGAGGGAAAAAGTACGGATGCTTCCAGTCTAAGGCATACGAGTAGTACAGAAACAAACCGACCTTCTTCTTGCGGCACGCCTCGGCCAGCTCTCCGACCAGGTCACGCTTGGCCGGGCTGCTCACGCTGTTGTAGTCCGTCTGTGACGTGCGAAACAGGCAGAACCCATCGTGATGACGAGAGGTGATGTTGACGTACTTCATCCCCGCGGCCAGAGCCAGATCAACCATGTGGTCGGCATCAAACTTCTCGGCCGTAAACGTGTCCTTGAGCTTCACGTACTCGGCCACGGGAATCTTGTCCCGATACATCACCCACTCCCCGCGACCTAACTGGCTGTAGAGACCGTAATGCATGAACAGCCCAAATCCGGCGTGGCGGAACCATTCGACGGAAGCCCCGCGAGGATCAGCCCGATCATCAGCCTCCGAGCAGCTCATGTACGCCGGCACCGCCGACGTGCAGCCGGATATGCCCGGCAGCAGCCAGAAAGCCGCAGCCGATCCGGAGGATTTCAGCAGCGCCCTCCTGCTGACGCGTTGAGACCCCTGCCCAGGGGATGAAGCGTTCGTCTGTTGCATACGACCTCCAACGAACTGACGGTGACCGTGCGCCAGAGGGGCACAGGTATGTAACCTGAGGCGTGAGCCCCAGGTATCGGTACGGCCAACACCTATCAAGCCCCCAAGGGGCGGCAGCGGATTACCTGCACCAGGACCCCACGGATCCTACCGGGGCTTCTGGCGATCGTCCGCTCGACAAGCTGCACACTGTTCACTTGCGAGCTTTCGGCGTCGCCGGCCCGGCCCCCTGCTGCATGAGGGCCCTGACCCTGTCTGCAAACTGCTCCGTATAACGCTTCTGCAACTCCGTGCGAAGGCTTTTGTCTGCGGTGATGATCACCAGACGCGTCACGTCAACCTTGCCCAGTTCGAGTCGCAACTGCGACCCGGTTGACGCCCATTTCACCTCCCTGGTGCCCTGGCTGGTGATCTCGAAGGCATCAGCGGCTCTCAACCACGCGGGCGTCTTGACTGTCACGGCGGCGTTCTCAACCGGCCGAATGTCGGTACCCTCATCGTGGTTCGTATACTGGTCGTTGACCACCAACAAAACCAGCGAGTCCACACCGGCCAGCAACGTCCGAGTCCAGATCGCCCCTTCCGTCTTGAGGGACACCTCGGCAGGGCAACCCGTCAAAAACAGCGGCCCGGCCGTGCGGACCTCGGCGCCCAACAGGCCGATCTCTCGGTACAACGCCGCTGCGGCAGCATTGCCATCCTGAACGGCCGCTCCAACCCCGTATGCGGCCTTCTCACCCTTGTCCGCCGGCGTGTACCACCAGTACGAAAGCCCTTGCGCCCCCGCCGCAAGCGCATAGAAGACTTCAATCCGCTTCTCAGGAGGCGTCGGAAAGCGAAATCGGCGATTGGCCCTGTTGTCGACGTGGCTGCACGAATACAGAATGATGTGCAGCGGCTTGGGCTCGCACGCCGACCGACAGACGTCCGCCACCGCATAAACATAAGTCGCCTTGCTGTAAGCCTTGATCCGCTCAGGGTGCTCCTGGTACGCCGTCCGGAGCCGATTCTGGTAGTAAGGATCCGCCGCCAGCACGTCCGGCACCTGCCCGTAGATGTACCAGTTCTGTGGCTTGTAGGTCATGTCCACGTTCAGCAATTGCAGGCGGCCGGCATCCGCCTTGCGCAACTCGCCGGATCGCTGGAGCGTCCACATTGCCAGAGCCCCGATCTTCTTGTCCTCGGGAATGCCTTCGAAGCGGAAATCGGCACAGTCCGGCTCATCGTGGATGAAGAACAGGTACGGATCCTTCTGCCCCCATTTCTGGTGCTCGTCGATCACCGCGCGAAAACCCAGCTCTTTGAGCCGCCGCTGGCCGGCCTCGCTCTTGTAAAACGTCTGTACGGCCGGCGACCCCACCTGCGGCATCTGCACGTTAATGTTGTGCGCAACCAGCTCGGTCACGTAGTTCTCGCCGACGCTCAAATCGTTCGCCTTGCCCGGCTTGCCGCCCCACATGCCATAGGCGAATTCGTCGGCCCAAACCCGGACGCCGGCTGAGGCCGTCTCACCATCGTCAAACACCCCCTGTACACAATGAAGAGAAGCGGGCTCCATCGGCCGGGACAAGCGAATGACCGCCGGCACCACAGCCGCGCTGGCATCTCGACCAATGACGGCCGACGCTGTAACGTCCGTTCCATCGATCAGTATTCTCGCGGGCGCGGCTCCTGACTGTCCTTGGTGACGGAAGTACAGATAAAGAACGTCGCGACCGGGCGAAAACGAGGCTCCCGCCACCCGAGCACCCTTGGTTCGGACGGGAACCGACACCTCAATCTTGCCGCCCGGATGAATCAGCGTCAGCGGCAGACTCGGATTCCTGGGCACGGTGCGAAGCCGCACCACCACCTCACATGTCTGCCCCGGGGAAACCTTGTTCGGCTCAACCTTCCACCAGATCGGCTCGCCCAAGGCGAAAAGGTGATCCATGGTGTCCTGGGGCAGGCCCGCGAAGTAGATGCTTGCCGGCTTACGGTTCTTGCGTTGCTCCGAGAAGACGATCACCTTTTTGAGACTGATGCCGTCCAGCAGAACGTCTTCGATCACCAGCGGTTTCGACGTGGTGTTTTTGAGAAAGACGTGCAGTGACCCCCCGAGCGGCTCCTTGAATCCCTCATACCTGGCGTTGTCGATTTCGCCGTCCGGTGTCGTCCAGCCCTCGTGCCAGAAGACGGCATAGTCGGGGAACGATTCGTCCGCACGGAAGTAGGCACCCAACACGCCCGCGTCGGCGGCCATCGCGGCGCACGCCGAAAACCACGTTGCAGCAGCCCCAAACCAGTATCTGCTCACCGTTTTGCCGCACATCGACAAACCCCCTTCTGAGCCGGGATCAGGACCGGAATCGAATCGAGTACAAGTCGGCATCCTTCATCACGAATCGCAACCGCACCGGCTTGCCGGCCAGCCTGCTCACGTCAGGCCCACCCTTCCAGTTGACGATCCGCTCAATCTCGTCGCCCCAGATCTCGACCGCATCATTCAGTCCCAAGCCGGGGATCGGTTGCCCGTCGGCATCCTCGATGCCGACCTTCACGCTTCCGACCGCCGAGGTCGACATGTTTAGCACCAGCTTTGACCCCTCGAACACCAGCGGCTTGGTCACGAACTCCCCGCCTTCGTACGGGGCATTGACGCTGACGAACCCGTCCAGTCGCATCGTTCCTCTACGAATTTGCGGGATCCGGCCGGTGTTCTCAGGATAGTTTTCGTAGTGCTCCGTCCAGTAGATGGACATCTCCGCCGGCCCGGTCTGCAGAATGCCCCACGCCGGCGTGCTGTTGCCGTGGGCTCCGCCCCAGTTTTCCGGATCCAGCCCCGGCCGAATGAAGGCCTCCATGAACAGGCGGTCAAAATGCAGGCCGTCGCGCCCGGCCATGAATACCGCGTCTGACAAGCCGTCCGTCTTCCGATTATCGAACCCGACCGTGCTGCGTTCCTGCGGCGGTACGAACCGCATCGGAAACCCCAGATATATGTGCTCGGCGCGGAAATAAGGCACGACCCCGTTAGTGTAGAAATGCTCCAAAGGAGCGTCCCCGTAGTCCAGCGGCACGGGTTGGGTCCAGTTGGTGAAATCCTTGGACGTGGCCCGACAGACGCCGCGCTTGCCCTTTATGCCCTGGCGAAGGTAGCAAACGTACTCCTCGCGGTTAGAGTCCCAGAACGCACAGTTGTGCGAATCGAACGAGCCCTCGGTGATGATCGGCCGCGCGCCGAGCCGTTTCCAGTGGACACCGTCCGGCGACGCGAAGGCGAAAAGCACCTTGCGATCATCCTTCTCGCCGGGCGGAGTCGCCCTTCCCAGGGTGACCGCCTTGTATCGCTGCGCGGGCAGTGCCGAAGGGTTGGTGTCCTTGAACGGCGAGAAGTTGTGAGATTCCCAGTAAGCTTTTTTCTCACCGGTCCAGACGACATTGTTTGCCTTTGAGCCGTCGACGGGGAAAAGGCCAAGCCTGGGCCGTGCCCAGGTGATGCCGTCCTTGCTCTCGGCCAGACACGTGTACTCCCGCCCCAGGTCGCCCCCGCCGCGATAATACATGCGATACACGTCGCCGTCCTGCAGCATGGTGACGTAGCCGCTCTGGCCGCCTTCCCAGGGGGCGTCGAAGCGAAACACGACTTCGCGAGGCACAGGCCGGTTCAACTGCAGCCGAGCACCGTCCACCTTGTCAATCAGACGTCCGTCGACGAATAGTTCAAGGCGCGAACCGACGTCCACGGCCTCGGCGGCACACGCAGCCGGAGCCGGACAACAACAGATCAGCACAACTGCCAGGGTCCTAAGGTTCGTCGTTCTCATGCGGTTGCTCTCCAGCCATGATCGTCTGTCAATAGGCACGGCGGCTCTCAGCGCACCGTGAACGAATAGAGATGACCGGGCGGCATCACGCTGAACCGCAGCCTGACGGCTTTGCCGCCGGCCAGGTCACCCAGCGTCTTTCCCTCGAATCGAATCTCGTGCCGCAATGAGTCACCCGTCACTCTCGCCTCGCCGAGAATTCTGCCGTCAGCACCAATCGCAGCCACTGAAACCGGGCCGGTCGCATTGATGGTCAGATCGTTGCCCGTCGTCACCAGCGGTTTGGTGGTCAGGGTGCCGCCAACCACCGACACGAATCCATCGATTCGCAGCCGGGCCCGAAAGATGCCGCCGCCGAAGAGACGCTTGTCCGGCGGAGCGTTCTTGCCCCACGAGGACGCACTGTAGTAGTAAATGAGTTCGTCGCCGATCCGCAGGGGGCCCTGGCTGAACTCGCTCATGTACCCGCCGTCATTGCGGCCATTGTTGCCCCCCTGCGGGCCGTTCGGGATGAATACCTCGGGCACGCCCGTGTCGTTCTTGAATGAGACCTTGTGCCAATTCAACCCGTCACGGCTGACAACCAGCTTGAAGAACGCGCACCCGCTCTCGGAATACGGGTAGTCATCCTTCCCGTGCCAGACTTTCAGCCCGCCGAGCCACAAAGACTCGTATCGCCAAGCCGTACTGGCATAGAACTCGTCGGCCGGCCCGTTGTTGTCCTTCGCCTCGGCCGGAGGCAAAAGGGCGATGCGATCGATACGATCGCCCTCGAACGGCTCATCCAGCCGATCGAAAAAGTGGTACGCCCGACTGCGAAGGTTGTTGCCCGCGCGGCCCACCTTCTCGCTGGTAAAAAATTTGAAGATGCCGAGAAAACGGTTGTCGATCGGGTCGTGATAGAAGAGCGTCACGTCCCCGGGACCATACACCTCCTTGCCGTCCTGTTCGATCCGACGGGCACTGGTGTCACCCGGGCCGGCCCAGGCGTTTACCACCAGGTTGAGACGGTCCCATTTGCGGCCGTCCTGCGATCGCACGTAGTAGATGCCTTCGCGATTCGGACCATAGTTGGCGTAGTAGAGCCAGCCCTTGTACGGCCATTCGCCATCCCGAGTGTCGTAAAAGCATGAGAAAACGTCAATCCCGGGCTTGCCGATCGCGCCCGGTTCCTTCTCCGGAGGCGGACCCAAGGTGATTTCCTCGAATTCCCCGCCCTCGCCGGTGTCCCAGTTCAGCCCGTCCTTGGAGGTGAAGCGGTACATGTTTCGCTCGACGAAACCCTGCGAGAACATGACATACTTCTTGAGCCGGGTGTCGAACACGATGGTGCCGTAAGCCAGGATCGTTGTCCCCGGCCTCGCGGCGATGATCGGTTCATTCCCGCCCTCGTCCTTCACCGGGCAGTGAAGGCGACGTTCAAGCCCCTGCTGCGACTCGATCAATTCGTCATCGATAAACAGTTGAGCGACCCCCGGCTTGAGATGAACGACCGTGCCTCCGCCCTCAGCCGAGGCCGCACACCCCAACAAGACCAGAACAAGCCTCGCAGCAGCCGGACCCATCCACCGATGCACCATGGCAACACCTCCCGTACCAGACGGCCACGGAGCGCCAGTCTACAAAGATGAGCCATTCCTGCCAACAGGAATCGCGTGAAAAGCCTGACATTCCGACACGGGTTCAACTCAAAAGGCGGTCCCACAAAGACAGGATCGCCTCCGGATCGGGCCAGTCGCCTTCCGACATGTCCTGACCCCGAACTCGGGGTTGGAAGATCAGGCAAGCCCTCGCCAAACCCAGAGCTGAGGCCGTACGCTCGAGGTAAGCCTCGACCGATTCGCTCATCTCCCGCACCGGCCCGCCGTAACAGAACTTCCCGGCTGCGGCCAATCGCGGAAACAGGTCCGCGAAATCATAGTACTCCGGCTCGCCAAAGTTGATTCCCTTGATCTCTGGCGCACTGAGATAAGCATCCAGTTGGTGCGAGATGTTGCCGCAACTGTGAACCCATCCGCCGCCGAACGGGGCCAGGCACTGCCGGACGTATGGCAGCGAATACCGCAAGTAGTGCTCGGGTGAAAGCATGATGCTCACGTCATCGACCACGCGGACGCCGCCGTTGGTCATGTACATCGCCCCGTGATAGCCGCCGTCCAGCGGCTCGCCAACCTCCCGCTTGAAGCGCCTGGCGAGGCGAACGAAAACCTCGGTGACGATCCGCATCAGCCGATGAAAGTAGTCCTCCTCTTCAAGCATCTCGATGAACACTTCCTGCTCTCGAAGGAGAAAAGCGGTGTTCATCGGCCCCTGAAGGTCGGGCATGAAAACGTGAACATCGGGGAACTCCTGCAGAGCACTGCGGGCCATCTGGATGAACTCGATCACCCGCGGGATCAAACCCGCACGATCCAGATGGTCGAGGTCGACCTCCAGAATCGCCTCCTTCGACGGCCGTTCGCTCACCCAGGGCATATCATGCTCCCCCATGGCCGTCTTGCATCCGAAGACGCTCGCCAGAGTGCCCACGCCAAAGTTCGGCCGCAGCGAGAGCTGCGCATCGCTCGGCGTGCGGGCCCAGCCGATAATGTCCCACAGCGATTCGATAAGCATCTTCTCAGGATCGTCAAACTGCTCTCCGAGTGTGTAGTGATCGAAGCGATGATACTCCCGAACCGGCCGTCCGCCGCGAAGCTGGTGCTCGCACAAACGCAGGTGCTGAGGCCCGACTTTCTCCATGACCTGCCGCGATTCGCTGCGGCCCAGCAGAATCGGCACGCGGTCCGGGGCCTGTCCCCGCCAGACGGCCTCCTGACGTCGCCGGCCGACCTCGATCCGGGCCGAATCGACGCTGAGCATGTCGAGCATCTGGTTCAGCGTAGGGTACATGTTGAATTGGCTCTCCAGTATGTCCGAATCTCCGTCCGACAGAACCCGGATCCCCGGCGACAGGCCCGGAACCGCTGCCGCCCGCTGTCCCTCGGCCTCTCTGAAGAAGCCTACTCCTCCGGCAACGGCCGATCCTTGGTTTCTGGAGCCCAGATCAGCACCAGCAGACCCAGAAAGTAAACGCCGCTGACCACCACCGCCCCCACGCGAAACGGATGCTCAAACTCCAGAGCAGCAAGCCATTCGCGAATCTGATTACTCGACAGCATGACAACCGCCGCCGACAGACGGGCGACGTTGTACCCGAACGCAGTACCGGTCGATCGCAGCCGCGTCGGGAAGATCTCAGGAAAATAGACCACAAACCCCCCCATCACGCTCAGGTTGAAATAACCCATGATCGGCAGCAGGACATACGCTTTCGCCGCCGAATTCAGCGTAAGGAACACGAAGGCAATCAACACGAACGAGATGATGAAGGCCCCGGCAAAGGTCTTGCGGCGGCCGATCCGGTTCGCGATCGGGGCAAAACTGGCAATGCCAAGAAAACCGCCGATGTCCTGGAACAGATTACCCCAGAACTTGACCGAGGTGATCTCCGCCGTCTTGGCGGCCCATTGGTCCCGGGGCAGACTCTCCAACCCTCCTTGAGGCGTCAAAGCATAGTTGATCAGCTCGGGCGACCAGAACGCTACGCCCCACACCCCGACGATCCCCGCCGTCGCCAGGCAAACCGCGACGATGGTGTTGGTCCGCCAGCGCGGATGGCGGAACATGCTGCCCAGGTCGCCCAACTGACGCTCAAGGTTTTCTCCGGCCTTCTTGCGGGCCTGTTGCCATCGCTCGGACTCCCTGAGCGTTTGCAGCACCAGCACCACCAGCAGAGCCGGTATCGTTCCAACAAAAAAAGCGAGACGCCAGCCGGGCACGCCATCACTGCCCGGAAACCCCTCGAAGTAGAGCTTGGCCGGATCGAAGACCTTCGAGCCGATGGCCAGGCCCAGCATGTTCCCAAGCACGGACAAGGCCGAAAAAAGCCCCAGGCACGTCGAGCGGGAATGATCCGGCATCGTCTCGGCAATCAGCGTGGCAGCAGCGGCAAACGCCCCCCCGATCCCGCATCCCATCAGAAAACGGTACAGACAGAAATCCCAGCCCGTTATCGCCAGACCGCAAAGACCGGTGAACAGCGAGTAGACCAGAATCGACGCCGACAACGTTTTGACGCGCCCCCAACGGTCGCCGACAACGCCGAAGAACAAACCACCGACGGCCCATCCGATCATCTGCGCCGCCGTCGCATAAGTCCCGTAGTCCACCACGAGCGCGTTCTTCTCCGGAAGATCGAGCAACTGCGACAGGGCCGGCGATCGAACCATCGTGAACAGTCGCTGATCCATGCAATCAAACAGCCAGGCCATCGCCCCGACACTGAACACCCACCACTGGTACGGGGCAACACCCTGATACCACGCAAGTCTCGGTTCAGCAGCCCCGCCCGTATCCGATCGATCGGCCATCCCATACCTCCCGAGAACAACTCGGCCGTCTCAGCCGATGCACCTTCGCCACAACCGCCCGGCTTGCTCCGGACCATCCACGCAGGTCATCACTGCCAGTCCGGCCGCCGGCAGGCGCCCGAAAATACGGTCCAAGTCCTGCTCGCTTAAATGCCCCCAGATCAACAGCGGCTTGCGCGCGAGGATCTTGCGGTGCACCGGCTCCAGAGTCTCGGCATCCGGGCCACCTTCGTCAATATGCAGCTCCAGAGCAATGAAGGGCATCTCCAGGTAGAACTTCGTCGGCACAAACGCCGTCGGGTGCTGGTGCATGATGCAGCCGTCGAACGATTCAGCGATTCGCTGGTCGTGCTCGCGAATGAACTCATCGTATAAATCCGGCGACAATAACGCGGCCGCGTCTTCCTGGTGCCAGATGGTCCCGGCCGGGGCCCACATGTGGTAGTAGAACGACCCGACCCCGCCGTAAAACAGCGGTATCCGCTCAAGCTGCATCCGCCCGAACGCAATCCAGAAATCGGTCAGCCGCCGGGCAACCTGGCGAACCTCCTCCGGCCGATCCATCATCGCGTAGATGAAGGCATCTCCCCCGTAGAGAGCCGAGAGCAGATCGGCGATGCCCCTCATGCGAGTGGTGCCGATCGGCCAGCGTCCCGCGCTTCGGTCGGCTATGCGATCGATGTACTCGACCGCCTTTCGCATCCATAAGGCCTTCGGATCGAACTCTGGAATGCGCTCAGGTCCGGCGAATTCCGCCGGCGGCTCCGAGCGGATTGAACCCGTGTTGTGGTCGGCGATGATCGGACAGCCCAACGCCGCCTCCAGCCACGGAATGCCCCAATACGCACTGGCGCTCCAGATGAAATCTCCGCCGCAGGCCTCGTGCTCTCCGAACAATCGTTCACAATCATCAAGGTATGGGGCGACCTCAAAATCATCAGGCCTCAGCGGTCGGTCACCGGGCAACGATCGCGCCGCCGGGTAGCGAAACAGCGGATACTCGCTGCCAACGTAAAACCCCAGCAGCGGCCGCTCGTTCTCGCGGGCATAGTACCGGCGAAACCGATCCACGCGTTCGTCAATCGAGAATAGCGGAGCACTTCGAGACACATCGCCCCCCGCGAAAGACTTGGCGGGCAAAGCCCGCCCTACCGCCTTCAGGCTCGCTGGCCCCAGAATCCATTCGCTGGCCCCAGAATCCATTCGCTGGCCCCAGAATCCATTCTGGGGCCCTCCCCATGGAGGATTCCCATCATTCGCTGGCCCCAGAATCCATTCGCTGGCCTCAGAATCCATTCTGGGGCCCTCCCCATGGAGGATGCCCATTCGCTGGCCCCAGAATCCATTCGCTGGCCCCAGAATCCATTCTGGGGCCTTCCCCATGGAGGATTCCCATTCGCTGGCCCCAGAATCCATTCGCTGGCCCCAGAATCCATTCTGGGGCCTTCCCCATGGAGGATTCCCATTCGCTGGCCCCAGAATCCATTCTGGGGCCTTCCCCATGGAGGATTCCCATCCTCATTCCTGCCGCACGCGGAAAAACCCCGCCACGCGAGGCGGCCCGGAAGGGATGCCGGGCCGAGCAGGTCCCTGGCAGTCAAAGCCCGCCCTACCGCCCTGCCGCCTTCAGACTGGCCCTCGATCCCTCGTCGAGAAACACGTTGTCCAGCCCCAGGGCGATCAGCGTGTAGCCCTCGTCGATCGCCCTGCGGATATTCTGCTCGTTCGGCCGGACGATGTGCGTGCCGGCTGATACCTTGTGGCTCTTGCAGGCAGCCCGGTACCTGTCGAGCGCCGCGACCATCTGGGGATGGTCGAGCTGGCCGGTAATGCCCATCGAGCCGCTCAGGTCCAGCGGGCCGATGAACACGCCGTCGACGCCCGGAACCTCCAGAATCGCATCGATGTTGGCGATGGCATCCTTGTGCTCGATCTGCATCACCATGGCGATCTCTTCGTTGGCCGAGACGATGTACTCGGCGAAATCCATACCGTGCATGTTCGCCCGGCTGTAACCGTACCCGCGCACGCCTCGCGGTGGATACTTGCTCTCGCGGATCGCGGCCTCGGCCTCCGCGGCGGTCTTGACCATCGGGACGATCAGCCCGCGGGCCCCGGCATCCAGGACCCGGTGAATCCACACCGGATCGTTCAGCGGCAACCGCGCCACCGGCACGCAATCAAAACCGTCGATCGTGCGAAAAATGTGCGCCGTCGTCTCCAGGTCGATCGCCCCATGCTCCAGGTCAACGCAAACCCAATCGAATCCCGCCCGGGCAAAGATCTCGGCACAGGCCGGGTGCCCGATCTGCATCCATCCACCCAACGACAACTCTCGAGCAAGCAGCGCCCGACGCAACTTGTTTTTCATCACGACCTCCCCCCAATCACGGCCGGGTTAAGCAGATCCATCTCGCCGAAACGGCCGGCCTCGGCCAACCGTACGTTCTGCAGCGCCCGCTCGGCCATGCGGTTACACGCCTCGCGGGTGCTGCTGCCCACGTGCGGAGTCATCACTACGTTATCCAGCTTGCGAAGATCCTTCTCCGGGGCAACCGGCGCGTACGGCTCGGCCTCGAATACGTCCAATGCCGCTCCCGCCGGCCTGCCTTCCGACAGGGCGTCAAACAAAGCCGCCTCATCGAGCACCGCGCCGCGCGCCGTATTGATCAGCCACGCCCCGGCCGGGATCATCGCCAGCCGCTCGCGATTCATGAAGTGCCGCGTGGCCGGCGTGCTCGGAATGTGCAGGCTGACGAAATCGGCGGTCGCAACCGCCGCACCGTAATCCTTGCCTGTTTCGGCGAATCCGTATTCCGTTTTCATCCGCTCGATATCCAGGTCGGCCACATCGCATCCCACGACGCGCATCCCGAACCCTCGGGCCGCGATCCTCGCGACTCGTCGCCCAATGGGTCCGCAGCCGATCACGGCCAGCGTCTTGCCTGCCAGCTCGCTACCCACCATCGGCGCAAACCCGCCCTTCTTGACTTCCGCCGCAACCTTCGCCACGTGCCGCGCCGCCGCCAGAATCAAGGCGATCGTCATCTCGGCCACTGAATCGTCGAGGACACCGGGCGTATTGGTGCAGATCACGCCTCGAGCGGTCGCCTTGTCCTTGTCAATGCCGTCGTGTCCCACACCGAAGCGGGCGAGCACTGCGCCTGCCGGCAACGCCTCGTACAGCACTCCGGTGTACTTCTCCACGCCGACAATGACATGACGCACCCCCTGAGCACGGACAAAGACCGCCAGTTCGGCCTCCGCCGCAGGGGCTCTCAGGCATTCCACGCCGACACGCGCAGCCTGCCGGAATACCTCCGCCGCCTTGTCGAACTCCGTCGCTGTGACCGCAACTTTGATCATGTTCATCCCGACGTCGGTGCCCCCGAAAGTCCTGCGGAAACATCTGACAACCGCCCGGCCATTCATCCCCCGAACGGTTCTCGCATCGTCAGGCGAGGCGCTGTAGAGTATCGTGCCATGCGGCAAACGCCAAGCGCTTGGGGCGCGGCGATAAGAAAGGAGCCGAGGCACGCTGCGACAGCGTGAAGAGAATCTGCCCTCTCGCCTCTCGAATGCAAGGAGATTCATTATGATCGGAGTCGGTCTCATCGGAGCCGGGTTCATCGGGCGAAACCACTTCAACCAGTACGAGAAGATGGGCCGGCGGGCCAAGGTCGTCGCGCTCTGCGACAAGGAACCGCAGCGCCGCGCCGGAGACTGGTCGGGCGTCGGAGGCAACATCGCGGATGCCCAGGGAACCAAGCGGGATCTTGGTGACATCAAGCAATATGCCGAGTGGCGGGATCTGCTCGCCGACCCCGCCGTACAGATGGTCGACATCTGCGTTCCCACTTATCTGCATCCCGAGATGACCATCGCCGCCTTGGACGCCGGTAAGCACGTCCTGTGTGAGAAACCCATGGCCCTGACCGTTGAAGAATGCGACAAGATGCTGACGGCGGCCGTCAAAGCGAAGGGACGCTTCATGATCGCCCAGTGCATCCGCTTCTGGCCCGAATGCGTCTACCTCAAGCAGGCCATCGACGACAAGCGATTCGGCAGGCTCAAGGCTTTGACCCTTCGCCGCCAGGCCGCCACCCCCACCTATTCACTCAACAATTGGCTCCTCGATCCAAAGCTGTCGGGCGGAGCGGTTCTTGATCTGCACGTCCACGACACGGATTGGGCCCTGCACCTGCTCGGCACGCCCCAGACGATCACCGCCCAGATATGTGAACGAAACGGATCTCCCGACCGCGTGCATTCGCTGTGGTACTATCGGCCCGATCTCGTCGTCCAGATCGAAGGCTTCTGGGACATGCCGCCCGCCTTCGGCTTCAACATGGGCTTTACCGCCCGCTTCGAGAAGGCCGCCCTGCTGTTCGACCTCAGCAGCGGCAAGCCGCTCACAATCCTCAAGGACGACGGCTCCACCGAAACGCCCGCAATGGGCCCGAACGACGGGTACTACAACGAGATCGATTACTTCCTCGGGTGCATCGAGCGAGGAGTCGGACCGACGATCAGCACTCCAGGTGAAAGCCGCGAGGCCGTGCGTATGGCCTTGCTCGAAAAGGAATCCGCCAGGTCCGGACAGGCGGTTCGCGTCTGACCACGTATGAAATGGGAGACCTGGGTGGCGGGAAGGCCCGGGCGACGCTGACGATAGCAGGCGGTTCGCGTCTGACCACGTATGAAATGGGAGGACACCGCCGCAGCAAGACAAAACAGTTGCAAACCAACGTACGACACGGTCGCAGCAACGTACGGCACGGTCGGAGCAAGGTAGGGCACGGTCGCAGCAACGTAGGGCACGGTCGGAGCCGCCAAAGGCGGCGGAGACCTGCCGATCTCGACCACGACCACCAAACCCCCTCCACCGGAGACCGTCAATGCAAGAAACGACAAGAACAGCAACGTACGGCACGGTCGGGGCAAGGTACGGCACGGTCGGGGCAAGGTAGGGCACGGTCGGAGCCGCCAAAGGCGGCGGAGACCTGCCGATCTCGACCACGACCACCAAACCCCCTCCACCGGAGACCATCAATGCAAGAAACGACAAGAACAGCCAACGTATGGCACGGTCGGGGCAAGGTAGGGCACGGTCGCAGCAACGTAGGGCATGGTCGGAGCCGCCAAAGGCGGCGGAGACCTGCCGATCTCGACCACGACCACCAAACCCCCTCCACCGGAGACCATCAATGCAAGAAACGACAAGAACAGCCAACGTATGG
>Ga0116146_1002152_pt1 | contig 18142 bp, 8 predicted proteins | sample AD_JPNHG2_MetaG_FD_89748 | JGI IMG/M metagenome (GOLD analysis project Ga0116146, IMG submission 89748) | Active sludge microbial communities of municipal wastewater-treating anaerobic digesters from Japan - AD_JPNHG2_MetaG | ecosystem: Engineered > Bioreactor > Anaerobic > Digestate | place...
CAAGGCCAGCCTCCCCTGGCTGGTGCAACATACAGTGCTGGAACTTGACGCGGTGGGACGGGTCTTTCTTGGCTTTACCAGCGTGTTGTGGCTGGTGTCGGGTTGGTACGCGCGCGGCTATCTCGCGAAAGACACCCAGCTCCCCCGCTTCTTCTGGTTCTTTCTGCTGGCGATGGCGGCCAACTTTACGCTCATTCTCGCGGGGGACATTCCCACGTTTTATGCGGCGTTTGCCTTGATGGGCCTGGCCTCGGCGGGACTGGTGTTCCATCGCGGGGACGCGGAAGCGGCGCGGGCGGGACGGGTTTATCTGGCGCTGGCGATGCTGGGCGAGATTTTGGTCCTGACCGGTCTGGTGTTCCTTGTGGTCGCCGGGGGCACGACGCAGATCGCGGAACTGCATCGCGGCGTCGTCAGCCGGCCGGCGCTGGTGTTGCTGCTGGCCGGCTTCGGCATCAAAGCCGGCGCGTTGACGCTGCATTTCTGGCTGCCGCTGGCGCACCCGGCCGCTCCGGTGCCGGCCAGCGCCGTGTTGAGCGGGGCGATGATCAAGGCGGGGTTGCTGGGATGGATGCGTTTCCTGCCACTGGGGGAGGCTCCGCTGTGGGGCTGCGGGGTCACGCTCCTCGGCGCCGGGCTGGGAGCCGCGTTTCTCGGCACCCTGGTGGGCGTGGTGCAGCACAACCCGAAAACCGTGCTGGCGTATTCCAGCATCAGCCAGATGGGGATCATCATGACCGGCCTGGGCATCGGCGCCATCCACCCGGAAGCGTGGGCGGGAATGCAGGCGGCGGTGCTGATTTACGCCACCCACCACGCGCTGGCCAAGGGCGCGTTGTTCCTCGGGGTGGGTCCGGCGCACGCAGCGCACACGCGGCGGCAGCGGGTCGTCGCCGGCGCGGGACTGCTGCTGGCGGCGCTGGCGCTGGCCGGAGCGCCGTTCACCAGCGGCGCGCTGGCGAAGACGGCGCTGAAGGCCAACGTTGGTTTTCTGCCGGAAGGCTGGGCGATGGCCTTGGGTATTCTGCTGCCCTTGGCGGCCGCGGGCACCACGCTGAAGATGGCGCGGTTCCTGTGGCTGGTCTGGCCGCGCGCCGGCCACGCCACACCGGAAGCCGCGCAGGGCTTGTGGTGGCCGTGGCTGGCGCTGGTTGCCGCCACCGCCGCAGGGGTGTGGCTGCTGCCCGGCTCCCTGGAGGTGCTGCCCCGGAAACTCTCGCCGGAGAAGCTCTGGGACGCGCTGTGGCCGTTGCTGCTGGGCGGCGGGCTGGCCGGGCTCGGCGCTTGGCTGCGGCGCTGGGTTTCGCAGGACGTGACGCGCTGGCTGCCAGCCGGTGACTTGGGGGTGTTGCTCGAGCGATTGGCGGGCCGGCTCCGGCTTCACCCTGCGATCGAGGCCCCTGCGCGCCCGCAACACGAAGCCGGCCCTGACGAGTCGCCCGTGAAAGCGGTGTCGCGATGGTCCAGGCTGGTGGCGCGCGCGAGGGAGGCAATCCCGCGATTCGAGGCGAGCCTTCGCCACGCGGCGGTGGGCGGCGCGCTGTGGCTGGCGCTGATGCTGATCCTGCTTGGGCTCCTGGCCGCGTCGCCTCATTGACCGGTGAAACATTTTGACATCCGCCTTGTTTATGCGGAAAAACCCGGCGATGCTGCCCCGGGTTGCCGCGCCGCAACGGTGGGTTGGCCGGGTCGTTCGCGGCGGACCGACTTTGTCCATGTCAAATCACTGATCGTGCCATGACTCCTGCGAAATCTTCAGAAGGGCTGGATCATTTGCTGGGGCGCCACTGGCATCACCTGCCGTCCGGCGAGGTGATCGAATTGTTGGAGACGAATGCCGAGGCCGGGCTTGACCGGTTCGCCGTGCAGCGTCGCCAGGCGGAGTTCGGGGCCAATCAGCTCACGCCGCGCAAAGGTCGCAGCCCGTGGATGCGCTTTTTGCTTCAGTTCCACAATCCCCTGATCTACATCCTGCTGGCCGCCAGCGGAATCAAACTGGCCATGGGCGGCTGGGTGGACGCGGGAGTCATCCTGGGTGTGGTGCTGATCAATGCCTGGATTGGATATTTGCAGGAGGCCAAAGCCGAGCGGGCGATCGAGGCGCTGTCCAAGAGCCTCGTCACGGAATCCACCGTGGTGCGGGCCGGCAAGACCGTCCGCGTTCCATCCACCGAACTGGTCCCCGGCGATGTGGTGCTGCTGGCTTCGGGTGACAAAGTGCCGGCGGATTTGCGCCTGGTGGCCACGCGCGATCTCCAGGTCGCCGAGGCGGCGCTGACCGGGGAATCCACGGCGGTCGAAAAGTCCGCCGAGGCCTCGCTCGAACGCGAGACCCCGCTGGCGGACCGCGTCAACATGGCCTATGCCTCGACCCTGGTGACTTACGGCCAGGGCCGCGGCGTCGTGGTCGCCACGGGCGACCACACCGAGATCGGGCGCATTTCCGAGATGATTTCCGCCGCGCCGGACCTGGAAACCCCCCTCACGCGCAAGATGGCCGCGTTCAGCCACAAGCTCCTGATCCTGATTCTGGGGATCGCGGCCGTGGTCGTGGCGATCGGTCTGTTGCGAGGGGAGCGGGTGGAGGATATTGCCTCCTCGGCCATCGCGCTGGCGGTGGGGGCGATCCCGGAAGGGCTGCCGGCGGCGGTGACGGTCACGCTGGCGATCGGCGTGGCGCGGATGGCCCGGCGGCGCGCGATCATTCGGAAACTGCCGGCGGTGGAGACTCTGGGCAGCACCACGGTGATCTGCTCCGACAAGACCGGCACGCTCACCCAGAACCAGATGACCGTGCGCCAGGTGGTGGTGGGGGACGCCGTGGTCGAGGTCGAGGGCAACGGCTACGACCCGGAAGGCCGGCTGACGCTCGACGGCAAGCCGTTGACGCCGGCGGAAGCGGCCGGGGTCACGGAGTGTTTGCTGGCCGGGCTGCTCTGCAATGACAGCATCCTGGTGCAGAAGGAAGGCCGTTGGGAGGCGCAGGGGGACCCCACGGAAGCCGCCTTGATCGTCGCCGCGCGCAAAGCCGGCTTGGAAGACGCCGGGCTCAAGTCGCGCCTGCCGCGGGTGGACGCCATCCCGTTTGAATCCCAGCACCAGTTCATGGCCACCCTGCACCGCGACGCCGCCGCGGGGCGGACGCTGGTCTATTTGAAAGGCGCGGTGGAAGTCGTGTTGGAACGGTGCGACGCGGCCCTGGACGCGCGTGGACAGCCCCTCGCCCTCGATCGCGGGCGCATTCAGGAGCGGGTCGCCCAACTGGCTTCGGCCGGCCTGCGGGTGCTGGCTTTCGCCCGCGCGGAACTGCCGCCGGACACCCAACGCCTCAGCGTCCATCACCTGCCACGGAATTTCACGTTCCTCGGTCTCCAAGGGATGATTGATCCGCCGCGCCCGGAGGCCATCGCCGCGGTGGCCGCGTGCCATCGCGCGGGAATCCAGGTGAAGATGATCACCGGGGATCATGCCGGCACGGCGGTTGCCGTCGGGCGGCAGTTGGGCCTCGTCAAGGACCCCCAACCGTCCGGCCACCCCGCCGCTCTGACCGGCAAGGACCTCGCCGCGCTCGCCGACGATGCCTTGGTCGAAGCCGCGGAAAAGGTTTCGGTGTTCGCCCGGGTCAGCCCGGAGCAGAAACTGCGGCTGGTTGAGGCGCTGCAGGCGCGGGGGCACGTCGTGGCCATGACGGGGGACGGAGTCAACGACGGCCCCGCCTTGAAGCAGGCCAACATCGGCGTGGCGATGGGCATCACCGGCACCGAGGTCGCCAAGGAGGCCTCCGACATGGTGCTGACCGATGACAACTTCGCCTCGATTCAGGCGGCGGTGGAGGAAGGCCGCAACGTCTTTGACAATCTCACCAAGATCATCACCTGGGCACTGCCAAGCAACCTGGGCCAGGGCCTGGTGATCCTGGCCGCCGCCCTGGTCGGCACGACGCTGCCCATCCTGCCGCTGCAAGTGCTGTGGATCAACATGACGACCGGCGGCGTGCTGGGCTTGTTCCTGGCGTTGGAACCCAAGGAGCGGGACCTGATGGAGCGGCCGCCGCGCGCGCCCGCCGCCCCGATTCTCACGGGCCAAATGCTGGCGCAGGTGACGCTCGTCGGCGTCCTCATCCTGGCGGCCGCCTTCGGGTTGTTCAAGTGGGAGCTGGCGCGGGGCGCGGGCGTTGATGCCGCGCGCACCGTCGCCCTGAACACCGTGGCCGTGATTCAAGCCCTCTACCTGGTCAACTGCCGCTCGCTGCGGCATTCGATTTGGTCCATCGGCGTGTTCCGCAACGGATGGCTGTGGCTGGGCATTGCGGGCGTGCTGGCGCTGCAAGCCGGCCTCACGTATCTGCCGTTCTTGAACGCCGTTTTCCAAACGGCTCCGATTGGCTTGGACGAATGGTCGCGCATTCTGGGGGCGGGGGTGGCCGGGCTGCTGCTAGTCGAGTTGCAGAAGGGGCTGGTGCACCGGAAGTCGGGGTCTTTGCAGCCGAATCGCCGCCCATAAAAGCGCTGGCGGACGCGGCAGCCACCCGAATCCGGGTCACGGCAAGGACGGACGGATGGCTCCCGTCTGATTCAGACCCCGGCCCCCGTGGCCGGCGAAGAACCGGGCGACCAGGTTCCGTCCGGGTCGAGGGTGAGGAGCTTTTGGAGGCGCGCCACCATGCCGCCGCGAAACGTGCCGGGCTGATGAAAATCCGAGCGGCAGGGGGTGGCGGCGTGGCCGGGGCGGGACTTGAATTCGACGTAATAGTCAAGCAAGGCAATCTCCTCGCGCAACTCCCACACCCGCCGGGACAGCGCATGAAACAAGGGCCGCCGGCGCAAGCCGGTCAGTTGGCCGGACACACGCAGCAGGCGCGCGGCCTCGCGGCGCCAGGCCGCAGCCGCCCCGCCCCAACCGGCCGGGTCCTGCTCCAGCAGGGCGCGGGTGGACTGGTAGAACGCCTCGGCCCGGTCCCCTTCCTGGTGCGGCAGGTAATAACAGTCGCCGAGGAAAACAAGGTCCTCGAGGGCCAGGGCCTCGCCGAGGGTGGCAAAATGGGGCAGCCATTCGGCCATGGCGTCGAGGTAGGCCTGGCGTGGGCGCCATGCCGCCGCGGCGGGGTGGCGCACGAATTGGGCCAGAGTGCGCAACGGAACGAAATTCAGCGGGAATTCGGTGTTGGGGTTGGCCAGCAACCCCGCGACTTCGGCCCGGAGTTCCACCGGGCGGCCCGCGTACGGCCCGCAGAAGAACCGGCGGCTGTCGTAGTCATTGGCGTGGAGGTTGTCCCAGATGACGGGTTTGCGGCGGAGCACCTCCTGCAATTGACGGACGTGAGCCACGGGGATGTCCCGCGAGATGATTTCCGGCCCGGTCCAGAACACGTCCACCTCGGGGGCGAGTTGGGCGCCGAGGGTGGCTAGGTAATTCGGGCCGCCGAGCTGGGCCGCCGCCATGCGTCCGCAGTAGGCGGTCGGACAAAAGAGGAAGCGGGCCTCGGGGCAGCGCTGGCGGGTCCAGTCGAAGAGGGAGTTGGCCACGTGGCACTGCGCGGCGGCAAACGAGCCGAACTGCTCGCGGTCGGCGGTGCTGAGGGCGTCGGGGATGTCGTCAAAGAGCAGGGCGAAGTTGCGGCAGCCTAGGGCGAGGAGCTGGTCGAACCGCTGGCGAAGCAGGTCGCGCTCGGTGGGGTCACTGTAACGAATGTCCAGGCCGGGGCTGAGCGCGTAGATGAACTGGAGGTGGCGCTGGCCGGCGGCGCCAATCAAATCCGCCAGCGCCCGCGCTTCCGCATCGGCATACGGTTCGCGCCACAGGGCGCGATGCTTGAGGTCGTCCTTGGGGGCGTAGGCATAGGTGTTCAAACCCCACGCGGCCATCCAGTCGAACAGCTCGAGCCGCTCGGCCGGCGACCACGGCGGGCCATAGAAACCTTCGATGACCCCGGCCAGGAAGGGTTGTTGGGTGTCCGTCATAAATCATTTCTCGATGACCAGCTCGTCCCGCAGCCGGCCGTCAATGTCGTAAGCGCGGTAAACGAGGCGGTTGCCGCTGATCTGGATGTCCAGCACCTGGTAAGTGGCCACGTTGCTCATGCCGAACTCGGTGTAGTCGTGCGCGTCCTGTTTATACATCTTGGTGCCTGAAACCGAAATGATATAGACGGTGCCCTCTTTGGGGCTGGCCACGCGCTGGCTGGCCTTGAGCGGGTAGGTGCGCAGGTAGGCGTGGTCGTGCCCCTGCAGCGCCAGGTCCAGGTGATACTTGTCGAAGAGAGGTGTCCACGCGGCGCGAACGGCGGCGTTGTCGCGGTTGCCGCCGGAGGAATAGGCGGGGTGATGATAGACCGCGAATTTCCAGGTCGCCTTGGATTGGGCGAGGGTTTGTTCGAGCCAGCCAGCCTGTTTCCAGGGATCGGAATTGGAGTCGAGGATGACGAACAGGGCGTTGGCGTATTCGAACGAGTAGGCGCGCTCGGGTTCGAGGCCGGCCGGGCCGTTGCGGGGCAGGGCGAACTGCTCGAGGTAAAGGCGGGGCTGGCCGCCCTGGCATTCGTGGTTGCCGAGGGCCGGAACCAGGGGCCGCCGGTCGTAAATGCCGGCCGCATTGTGGAACAGGCTGTCCCAATCATGGCGTTCGCCGCCGCGATTCACCAGGTCGCCGGCCATGATGTAAAACCGCGCGTCGGGCCGGGAGCGGAACGCGTTGTGAACCAGCGTGCCCCAGCGGTCGAGTCCGTTCTGCGCGTCGCCCATGTAGATGAACGAGAACGGCTGGACGCTGGCCGGGGCGGTGGTGAACTCCGCCAGTTCCGTCCAATGGTCCTCGTCGCCGTCGCCGACGGAATAGACATAGGTGGTGCCGGGGGTGAGGTCGCGCAGCACGGCGGTATGCCGGCAGACGGCCGGGTCGTTGGCCAGGGTGGGGGTCACCAGGCGGGTGGTGGTGGCCGTGGCGCGCAAGGGCCGTTTTGGTTTGAACCGCGCGTAATCGGACTTTTTCTGATACTGAACATAGCCGCGCGGCACGGCGGTGCTGGTGCGCCATTGAATGGTCTGGGTTGTGCGCGGGTCTTCGCTCCAGGTGAGCACCACCTGGTCGGGCTTGTCCGTGGCGGGGTATTGCGTCCAGCGGAACACATTGACCAGGCGGGCGTCTTCCTCGCGCTCGGTATCCGTTTGAATGAGAAGCTGTCCCTCGAGCGCAGCCGGCACGCTTTTGAGTTTCACCGGCTGGTCAACGTAGGGCTCGACCCCGGCGCGGAATTCCGCCGTGCGCAACTGGCCGGGATACAGCTCGGTGACCTGGACCGTGTCGCCGGGATTTTGCGGGGCGAGCAGGATGAGATAGTGGTTGCCGCTGCCGGTGAAGGAATGAATGCCCAGCCCGATCCGGCCGGCGGCAAAATCCTTTTGCCACACGTCGAACGTCGCGCTGCCTTCCTTGAGCGTGAGGCCGGTCTGGAGAAAACCCCGGGTCCGCAGCCAGAAGGGTTCCTCTCCCAGGCGCGCGTCGCGCAGAACTGACAGCCGGACCGGAACATTCACGCGGAACGAGATGTGTTCAGTCGCCAGAATCTCGCGCTCCGCCGCGGTGAGAAATGTCTCGACGGCCTGGGCGTCGAGCCGGGCCAGTTCGTTGGTGCTCAACTGCCGCTTCATCCGCTCAATCACCCCGGCGACCGTGTCGTGCACCGACGGGTGAAGCCCGACATGCGCCGGAAGGGGTCCGGCCGCCAGGCCAAGCAAAATGAACCCCAGGACTTTCGGCACGCGCAACGTATTCATGGAATCATTATGGTTCGATTCCCGGTTCCCGGCCAACGCGAAAGTGGGACGGCGGAATGAAGGAGGGATGAGGGAGGAAAGCAGAAAGTAGAAAGCAAAAAACAGAAAATCGGATTGAAAATGGCGGGCGGGGGGCCTGACAAAGGCCGCGACAATTTGCGCCGGGCTGCTATGATGAAGCCCATGAACACCGCATTCATTCCCGACCAGACCGCGGGGTTGAGCCGCCGCCAGATGCTCCGTCGGTCAACCCAGGCCGTGGCAGGCCTGGCTCTGGCCTCGATCTACGGGCCGTTGCTGGCCGCCCCGGAAGGGCGGCGCTTCAAAATCGGCGCGTGCGACTGGTCATTGGGCAAACGGGGCGACCCGGCGGCGTTCGAGGTGGCGAAAGCCATCGGCCTGGATGGCGTGCAGGTGAGCCTTGGGACCGCCGCCGATGACATGCGGTTGCGAAAGGCGGAGGTGCAGGAGCAATACCGGGCGGCGGCGCGCCAGGCGGGTTTGGACATCGCCTCGCTGGCCATCGGCGAGCTCAACGAGGTTCCTTACAAAAGCGATCCCCGGACCGTCGCCTGGGTGAGCGATTCGGTCGGTGTCTGCACCGCGCTGGGCGTGCGCGTGGTGTTGCTGGCGTTCTTTGGCAAGGGCGACTTGCGCGACGACCCGGCCGGCGTGGACGAGGTGGTGCGCCGGTTGAAAGCCGTGGCGCCGAAAGCCGAAAAGGCCGGGGTCGTGCTGGGCATTGAAAGCTGGCTCAGCGCCGGGCAGCATCTGGAGATCCTGGAGCGGGTGGGTTCCAAAGCCGTGCAGGTGTATTACGATGTGTGCAACTCGAACGACCGCGGATATGACATCTACCGCGAAATCCGCCTGCTCGGGGACCGCATTTGCGAGTTGCACGCCAAGGAAAACGGCGCCCTGCTGGGCCAGGGCAAGGTTGACTTTGCCCGGGTGCGCGCGGCCTTGGAAGACATTCAATACCGCGGCTGGGTGCAGATCGAAGGCGCGGTGCCGCCCGGCAAGCCCCTGGTTGAAAGCCACCAGGCCAACTGCCAGTACCTCCGCGGCGTGCTGGGCGCATGATGGGACCGGCCTCCGCACAGGGATATTCCTCCTGCCACCTGCTTGATTGGGGAGCTATCGTTCAAGCATGGCTTTAACTAAACGCCATGAGTTGATCAAGCGCCTGCAAACAACCCGCCAAGCGAGGGGCGCCATTTGACCATCATGACCTGGCAAAACTGGGCGTTTCCTCCGCGCTCGCCTGGCGTGGCGCGGAAAGGGCCTGGCCCCGCCTCGCAGCGCGAGGCGGGGCTGGGGAAGCGGCTTAGCGCCGGATGCGGTAGAATTGGGCGGCGCCGCCGACGGCGCGGACGGCGCGGAATTGGTCCCCGCCCAGCGAGGTGATGGTGGCCGGGGTGTCGGTGTAGCCGGTGGCCACATTCGCCGAGGTCTGGAGGGTAAAGGCGCCGGGGAGGTCACTGCTGCCGGCGGTGAAGTCAATCTGGACCTGGGTGCCGCCGTTGATGAGCTGGATGCTGCGGATGCGGGGCGGCGTCGCCTGGGTGAGGTCATACACCCGCACGTTGTCGAAGAGGCCGAAAGCCAGGAACGGGGCGAGAGGATCGGCCGAGCTGGTGGCATTGATGTCCGAGTGGTTCAGGAGGATGTTGCCGCCGGCGAAGTTGGTGGCGCTGGCGTTGACCGTGGCGATGAGTTTCCCGTCAATGTACCACTTCACCGTCGTGCCTTTCTTTTCGATGACGATGTCGCGCCAGACATAGGCCTGGGCCCCGGCATAAGTCGCGCCGGTTTGGCCCGGGTAGAGGAACAGTTGTCCGGCCGGGGCGGTGTCCTGGCCAAACTCGGCATAGTAAGGATGGGTGTTGTTGCGCACGCCGGCCACGTTGCCGGCGGCGAACACGCCGCTGGTGTCGCCGTAGCCGGTCGGGGCGGCGCTCGAGTAGGCGCGATAATCCACACTCGAGCCTCCGTCACCGGCCGTGGCGAACCAGACACTGTCCTGGGTGCCACCCGGCCATTGCGGGGTGGTGCCGGCGGTGCCGACGCCGGCGCCGCTGATTTGAGTCGAGCCACTGCCGCCGTCGGGCATCGGGCCGTTGAAGTTCTGCCACAAATCGAAGCGCAGGGCGTAATCCGTCGGGGTGAGGTTCAATCCCGCCGGCGAGATGCTCACGCCGCCGAACACGGCGCTGTAAAGGTTGGCCTGCAACTTCGCGCCGCGGGTGGTGCCGCCGGTGGTGTTCGGGGCCGGCGGGATGCCCACCGAGCTGTAATCAAAGAAGAGGTCGGCCACATAATCCACCTGGGCCGAGGGGTTCACCACCCAGTTGGCGGTGTGGTCGGTGTCGAAATTCTCCGAGTAAAGCAGGGTGGCGGTGGGGATGAAGTCGTCGTCCCGGATGTAAGCCGTGGCGGAAGCCTGGGCGCCCACCAGGTAGCCGGCGCCGGAGGTGACGGTGAGCACGACCGACCGGCTCGGGTCGGTGACATTGTTGTTGATGGGCCGGATGCGGACGAGAGCGTTGGTCTGCCCGGCGGGGATGACCACCGAGTTGCCCACGCCGGTGTAATCCGTTCCGGCCACGGCGGTGCCGCCGAGGTTGAAGTTCACCGTGGTGGCCGCCGCGTTCTGGCTGGAGAGGTTGATGCTGAACCGGGCGTCGTTGTCCGGGTTGCGCTCGTAGGCGTTGGTGCGGAGGGCGGTGACGGTGGCGAACGGAATATCGCCGTCGTCAAGGATGTTCACCGTGGCGGTGTAGTTCGTATAGATGTCATAGTTGCTGTTGCCCAGGAGGAAGAGGGAGACCGTTTCGGTGGATTCGCCAATGGTGTCATTCAGGGGCGTGACCAGGATGGTGGCGGAGGACTGGCCCGCGGGAATCGTGACGGAACCCGGGAGCGCCGTGTAATCCGAGCCGCTGGTGGCGGTGCCGCCCACGCGATAATTCACCGTCAGCGCCGCGGCGGTGCTGCCCGTGCGGGTCACGGTGAAGGCGCCGGTGTCCGATCCGGGTTCGGAAGCGGTGTCGTCGGTGGCGGTGAGGGTGACGACGGGGTTGGGGGGCACGCCCTGGAGGCTGATGACGCGCACGTTGTCATAGATGACGAAATTATCCTGCTTCGGATCGGCGATGGAGGAGTAAATATCCATGTTGCCCAGCATGATGTTGCCGGAGATGCTGCCGCCGCTGTCGGCGAGAGTGTGCTCGGCGATGACATAGCCGTTCATGAGCCAGGTGGTAATGTGCTGCGCGAATTCGTTGGTGCGCTGCCGGATTTCGACCTGCACCCATTGCTTGCCCGGAGCGCCCGGGGTTTCGAATTGCGGCGAGGGGAACAACTGGCTCAGCACCTGTTCTCCGTCAATGACTTCCTCCTCATAGACCAGGTCGCCGTTGCGGTCGAGGAAGCCGCCGAGCTGGCCGGTCCAGCGGGTGTAGCCGGCATAGGCGCGGTAATCGCCCGCGGCCCCGCCCTCGCCCGTGACGGCAAACCAGACGCCGTCGCCGATCGTGCCCGCGTTGTCCCAGGTCACCCCGGTGCCCAGGTGGTTGATGCCGAAGGTGCCGAACTCGGTCGAGCCGGTGCCGCCGAAGGCCGGGCCGTTGTAATTGAGCCACATGTCGAACTTGAGGGCGTAGTCGTCCCCGAAATTCTGGCCGTTGGGATAAATGCTCACCGCCGCCGTCGCCGCCGTGGCGTCGTTCTTGTTGACGTACATTTTCACCCCCTTGCCGCCGCCGTTCGGCGCGGGGGGAATCGTTCCGGTGACGCCATTGCGGGTGAACGTGTTGGTCAGGTAATCGAAGGCAAAAAACACGGCGTAGTCTGGAATGCCGTTTCCCGACCCCTCGGTCACCGTCCAATTGGCGGAGGTGTCGGTGTCGAAGTTGTCCGAGAACAGCACGGTCTGTGCCGGGAGGAGGGGGGGAGCTGAGCAGGGCCAGGGCCGCGGTCAGGCCAAGGCTTTTGGACAGGATATGTTTCATGGTTATGAGCGTAGTTTGGGGTCTGGATCTGGCAATTTTGGCTTAACCAAGAGTTTTTTAACCGGGGTGCCGGCTTAAAATCAACCCAAAAAAACAAGACACGATGGCGTTGGCCGTGACCTTCCTCGGGGCCTGCCGTCGTGCCGTCCCCCCCCGCATCCCCCGAGCTCAGCGCGGGACGGGGCCGCAGGCCCGGACGTTCCCGGACGTTCCCCTCCCGGCAGATTTTAAAAGGCAATGGCAGATTCCAGATTATGAAAACGAACTCGATATCCAATTCCGAATCCGTCACTGGTGACCGCACGACCCCGCGCGACGGCAGCGCCTGCCATCCGGTGGAGACAGTCCTTCAGCTTCTCCAGCAGGCCGCGCTGCCGGTCCATGGCATCTTGGAACTGGCCGGACGAGATGCCCGCTACGCGGAGATGCCGGCCGCCCTGCATCCCAAAGCGCTGGAGATCGTCTCAAAAGCCTTTCCCACCGGGCTGTACTCGCACCAGGCGGAGGCGATCGCTGCCTCCCTGCGCGGCCAGGACGTCTGTCTGGCCACTTCGACCGCGTCGGGCAAGAGCCTGGTTTTCATGGCGACGGCGATGCACGAACTTTTTCAGGACCCGCAGGCTCGGGTTCTGGTTCTCTACCCCGCGCGCGCGCTCATCCAGGACCAGCTCGCCAAGTGGGGCGGCATGCTCTCGCCGGCGGGTTTGGACGTGGGATTTATTGATGGCAGTGTCCCGCCGGCCGAGCGCAATCAGATTTTGGAACGAAGCCGGGTGGTCCTCATGACTCCGGATGTGGCCCATGCCTGGCTTATGAGCCACCTGACGGACAGCGCCGTCGCCGCCTTCCGCCAGCGGCTGCGCCTCCTGATCCTCGACGAAGCCCACGTTTACGATGGCGTTTTCGGGACGAACATGGCCTTTTTCCTGCGCCGGCTGCAGGCCGTGTTCTCGCCCCATCGCCTGATCTGCAGCACCGCCACCCTCGGCGCGCCGCAGGACTTTATCTTTGAGCTGACCGGCCGCCAAACCTGCCTCATCGGGCCGGAACAGGATGGGGCCAGTCTGCCGCCCAAGACCCTGATCCTTGCCCGGCCCCACGCCGGCGGGACCTTTGACTTTGCCCCGGTTCTGATCCGGGCACTGGCCCAGAGCTTCCCGGGACGATTCCTGGTCTTCAGCGACTCCCGGAAGGCGGTCGAGATTCTCACGGCCGCCAGCCACCCGCACGCGCAGCCCACGGCTGAAGCCCCCGAGGCCAGCGAAGGGGCGGAAGACCGGCCTGACCTGCGGCTGGGCGTGATGCCGTATCGGGCCGGTTACGAGTCCACCGACCGAGCCAGCATCCAGGAAGCGCTTGCCAAAGGTGAACTCCGGGGAGTGGTGAGCACCAGCGCCTTGGAACTCGGCCTGGACATTGGGGAGATTGACCTGGTGGTGCTGCTCGAGACTCCGCCTTCGGTGAAATCGTTCTGGCAACGCCTGGGGCGCGCCGGCCGGCGCCACCGGGGCCTGGGCGTGATCCTCGACACCCGCCATGCCCTTGACGACGGGGAGGCGGGCCTTCGCGCCTACCTTGACCGCCCCCTGGAGCCCAACTGGCTTTACCTGAACAACCGTTATGCCCAATACACCAACGCCCTCTGCGCCGCGGCCGAAATCGCCCAGATCAACGGCCAGTTCGACCGCTCGACCTTCGTTTCATTGCCGCCCCGGTTCAGCCGGTTCCTCGAGGACGAACTCAACCCGGGCGTGCCGGTTGAGGCAGACCTCTACCCGCTGAAACAGGCCGCCGCCGGAGGCCCCCATCGGGAATTCCCGCTGCGCAGCGGGGGCGAAAAGAACTTCCAGGTTCTTACCCCGCAGGGTGCCAGGTTGGGCGAATTGACTTTGTCCCAAGCGCTCCGTGAGGCCTATCCCGGGGCGGTTTACTATTACCTGGCCACTCCCTACCGCGTGCGCCAGTTCAAGTATCGCGACGGGGAAATCATCGCCACCCGGGAAAAGCATTACCGCACCAAACCCGTCGTTCAGGTCATGGTTTTTCCGGACTTTCAACACGGCCTGCTCAAACTGTTCCGGTCCGACGACGGTTTCCTTGCCGAGGCCGAGGTGCAGGTCAGCGAGCGGGTGACGGGCTTCAAGGAGATGCGGGGCCGGAACGAACAGGCCTGGGTTTACCAGCCCGGCAGCTCGTATGCCCAGCAGCCCCTCCAGCGCTTTATTCGGACGACCGGCGTGTGCTGGTATTTCAAGACCGCCGCCGCGGTTTCCGACGCGGTGGTCGAGAGCATCCTGACGGCCTTTTGCAACCAGTACGGCATCCAGAGCCGCGACATCGGGGCCGGGCGATTCCACTCCCGCCAGAACCCACTGGGCGCCGGCGCGGTCAACGGCTTCTGCCTCTATGACAATGTCAACGGGAGCCTGCATTTGACCGAGCGGCTCGCGGAAGCGTTTGACGCCGTTCTGCGCCTGGCCATCGAGACCGAGCGCAAGCAGGGTCATGAAACCCTGGCTGGACAGCTCGAGGCGGTGGCCGCCGAGGCACAGGCCCTGGCGCCGGTGCCGGCCAATGGCTCGAACCCGGCTTCCGCTGCCGTCACCGAGTTGGCCGGTTCCTCCGGTTCGTTGGTCACCGTCGTCGCCCCCGGCGAAACCGCGGTTTATACCGACTCAAATGGTTCCCGGGAGGTAACCGTCCTGAGGTGCTTCTACACTCCCATGGGCCTGCAATATCAACTTGCCCATCCCAAACCCACGGTCCGCTGGACCGTTCCGGCGGATTCCGTCGAGCCCATCCACGGCCTCACGCGGACTGTGCTGTTCGACCTGATGACGGGCGAGCAGCAGGCCGCCGCCTGACCGGCCGGCGCCGCCTCGGCACGGGGTCAGCCCTTCATCGCGCGGGCAATCGCGTTCCACCAGAGATCGTGCAGCTCGGCCGCGGTCCAGGACCATTCGCCTGTTCCCACGCGGAGGCGCAACTGCTCGCCGCCGACTGTGCCAATGCGCGTGGCGGGCACGCCCAGCAGCTTCGCCCGCTCGAGGACCTTGACGGCGTCCAGGGCGGCGGTGGTGATGACGACGCGCGCCTGGGCCTCGCCAAACAACAACGCATCCAGCCGCTGGCCGGCCCCGGGCGCCAGTTCGATCTTCGCGCCAATCAGCCGCGGCGTCTCGCGCGCGATTTGCTGGCTGATGCAACATTCCGCCAGCGCCACCGCCAGCCCGCCCTCGCTGCAGTCGTGGGCGCTCTTGACCGAGCCGGAGTGGATCAGGGCCCGAAGCGCCAGGTGCAGGTCCTTCTCCCGGTCCAGGTCGCAGCGGGGGGGCGTCCCCGTCTTCAGACCGTGAATCCTTTGGAGGTAGGCTGAGCCGCCCAGCCCCTGCAGCGGGTCCGTCGCGTCCACCGGGTCGCCCAACAGAATGATGGCATCGCCTTCATCCTTGAACCACTGCGTGGTGATGTGCTCCGCCTTTTCAATCAGGCCCACCATCGCCACGGTCGGCGTGGGGTCAATCGGCCCGTTGGGGCTTTGGTTATAGAGGCTGACGTTGCCGCCGGTCACCGGCGCATTGAACGCCCGGCAGGCCTCGCCCAACCCGCGCACCGCCTCGCGAAGCTGCCAGAAAATCTCGGGCTTCAACGGATTGCCGAAATTCAGATTGTCCGTCACGCCCAGCGGGACCGCCCCCGTGCAGGCGAGGTTGCGCGCCGCTTCGGCCACGGCAATCTTGCCGCCCTCATACGGGTCCAGATAAACATACGCCGCGTTGCCGTCCACGGTCAGGGCAATGAACTTCTCCGGCACGGGCGCCCCGGCGGCGGCCGCGGCCGTTGCCGGGTTCCATATCGGCAGCGAATCCTCCTTGAGACGCAGGACCGCCGCGTCCGACCCCGGGCACACCGCTGACCCATTGCGCACCATGTGATCGTATTGGCGGTAAACCCAGTTTTTGGAAGCAAGGGTGGGCCACTCGAGCAGCGTTTTGAGTTGCGGCACCGGATCGGTCGTGTCGGGAATCGCCGCCAGAGAAAAAGCGCGCACTGCCGCAAGGTAATCCGGCTCGCGGGCTTCGCGCTGATAAACGGGGGCCTCATCGGCCAGCTTCTTGGCGGGGATGTCGGCCACCAACTGGCCGTGGTTCCGCACCACCATCCGGCCGGTGTCGGTCACCCGCCCGATCTCGGCCCAGGGCAGGTCCCATTTGTCGAAGATGCGTTTGACCTCCTCCTCGCGCCCCTTCTGCACGATGATGAGCATGCGCTCCTGCGACTCGCTGAGCATGATCTCGTAAGGAGTCATGTTGGGGGCGCGCTGCGGCACCTTGGCCAGTTCGATCTCGATGCCCGTCCCGGCGCGCGCCGCCGTTTCGCACGTCGAACAGGTCAACCCCGCCGCGCCCATGTCCTGGATGCCGGCCACCGCGCCGGTGGCCAGCAGCTCGAGGCACGCCTCGCACACCAGCTTCTCCATGAAGGGATCGCCCACCTGCACCGCCCCCCGTTGCTGCTCGGCCGATTCCTCGGTCAGGTCCTGCGAGGCAAACGCCGCGCCGGCCAGCCCGTCGCGCCCCGTGGCCGGCCCGACGTAGAACACCGGGTTGCCGATGCCGCAGGCGCGCCCGCGGGCGATCTGCTCGTGGCGCAGCACGCCCAGGCAGAAGGCGTTGACCAGCGGGTTGCCCTCGTAGCATTTGTCAAAATACACCTCGCCCGCGATGGTGGGGATGCCGAAACAATTCCCATAGTGCGCGATGCCCGCCACCACGCCGCTGAACAGCCGCCGGTTGTTGATCATGGCCGCCCGGTCGTCCTCCGTTTGCGGCAGGCTCTCCGGCGTGATGGGACCGAAGCGCAGCGAGTTGATCGAACACACCGGCCGCGCGCCCATGGTGAAAATGTCCCGGATGATTCCCCCGACGCCGGTCGCGGCCCCCTGAAAGGGTTCGACGGCGCTGGGGTGATTATGCGACTCGATCTTGAACGCGATGGCCAGACCATCGCCAATGTCAATGATCCCCGCGTTTTCCTCGCCCGCGCCCACCAGCACCTTGGGCGACTTCGTCGGGAAGGTCCGCAGCAACGGCCGGCTGTTCTTGTAGGAGCAGTGCTCGCTCCACATCACCGAGAAAATGCCCAGCTCGGTGTACGAAGGCTCGCGGCCGAGGATGGTTTTGATCTTCTCAAATTCCTCGGGCGTCAGGTTGTGTTTCTGAACCAGTTCCGGAGTGATGGCAGGGTCGGTCATGGGAAATTCGGTTCGGGGAAAACCAACGTCCGGTCCTCAGGCGGCCCGGGCCGCGGCGCGCTGTTCCAGGGTGTGAATCATGCTTTCCAGGATGAGACGGCCGTCCGTGCCGCCGAGGATGCTTTCGCTGGCCCGCTCGGGGTGCGGCATCAGGCCGGCCACGTTCCGCGCCTCGTTGCAGACGCCCGCGATGTGGTCGAGCGACCCGTTCGGGTTGGCGGCGTCGGTCGCCTCGCCGCGCGCATTCACGTAGCGCCAGAGAATCTGGCGGTTGGCCCGGAGTCTGGCCAACGTCTCCTCATCGGCAAAGTAACAGCCCTCGCCATGCGCCACCGGGATGCGCAGCAACTTCCCGTCGGGCACGCGATTGGTAAACGGGGAATCCGGGGTCACCGCCTGCAGAAACACGTGTTCGCAGCGAAATTGCAGCGATCGGTTCCGGATCAGCGCCCCGGGCAATAACCCCGCCTCGCACAGAATCTGGAACCCGTTGCAGACGCCCAGGACCAATCCGCCCTGCGCCGCAAACGCCTGCACCGCCTGCATCACCGGGCTGAACCGCGCGATGGCCCCCGTCCGTAAATAGTCGCCATAGCTGAATCCGCCGGGCACAAAAACCGCGTCCGCGTCGCCCAGCGATTTCTCTTTGTGCCACAACAGGCGGGCGGAATGTCCGAGCACGTTGCGCAGCACGTGCACCATGTCCTGGTCACAGTTGGACCCGGGGAACTGAAGAACGGCAAAATTCATAAGCGGCTGCGGCGGAGCAATCTCAGAGTTTCGTGAACCACACGCCCCCCGGCTTACTCGAGTTCGAACCGGTAATCCTCGATCACCGGGTTGCTGAGGATTTTATGGCACGCGTCATCAATTTGCTGGCGCGCGGCCTCCCGGTCCGTGGTCGTCAGTTCGATTTCCAGGTACTTCCCCACGTGCACGGCCCCGATTCCGGTATAACCCACGTGTTCGAGCGCGGTCTGGACCGTTTTGCCTTGCGGGTCCACCACCGCTTTCTTCGGTGTTATGACAATCTTGGCTTTCATTGCATTCGGACTTACGGACATCCACCCGTAAAGCCCGAAATGTTGGGCCACCCCCCGCCC
>Ga0116146_1002158_pt1 | contig 18100 bp, 13 predicted proteins | sample AD_JPNHG2_MetaG_FD_89748 | JGI IMG/M metagenome (GOLD analysis project Ga0116146, IMG submission 89748) | Active sludge microbial communities of municipal wastewater-treating anaerobic digesters from Japan - AD_JPNHG2_MetaG | ecosystem: Engineered > Bioreactor > Anaerobic > Digestate | place...
GGACCGGGGGATGCTCAAAGTCGGCAGGTTATGTCCGGGGCCGCTTGCCGAACGGCAGCGGTGCATGAAAAACAAGGGAGGTACCGCCATGCCCCGGAAGCTCATCGATCTTTCCATTGCCATCGAAAACGGCCTGCCCAGCGACCCGCCCATCATGATCCCCAAGATCACGTATCTGGACCACAAGCTGGGCGCGGAGACCATGAAGCTCTTCTACCCGGGCGTTACGGAAAAAGACCTGCCGGGCGGGCTGGGATGGGCGCTGGAGCTCCTCGAGCTCTCCACTCACGCCGGCACCCACATGGACGCCCCGTGGCACTACCATCCGAGCCAGGACGGAGGGAAGCCGGCGCTCACCATCGATGAGTTTCCCCTGGAATGGGCCGTCGGCAACGGGGTGCGGGTCGACTTCACCGACAAACCGGACGGATACAACATCACCCCTGACGACATCCGGGAAAAGCTCGACGCCATGGGCTGCCGACTGAAGGAGGGGGACATCTTCCTTGCCATGACGGGCGCGGACGCATATTGGGGAACCCCGGAATACCTGGTGAGGGGGTCCGGGTTCGGCAGGGAGGCCACGCTGTGGCTCATCGATCAGGGAGTCCATGTGGTCGGGACCGACGCATGGAGCTGGGACCGCCCGCTTCCGTTCCAGGCGAAGGATTTCGAGCGCACCCGCAACCCCTCCCTCATCTGGGAAGGGCACTTTGCCGGAATCGAGAAAGGCTACTTCCAGATCGAGAAGCTCACGAATCTCGACAAGCTTCCCCCCACGGGATTCACCTTCTACTGCTTCCCCATCAAGATAAAGGGGGCAAGCGCGGGATGGATCCGGGCGGTCGCCGAGATCACCGGCTGAGGCTCGGACGGAAGGAGACACCTTCTCCCCCCCTCCCGGCAAAACCGCCGGATTTCCCGGGAGCGACGGCAGAACAAGAGAAAGCGAGGGGCCCGGCTGTTTCTCCCGCGAATTCACCAGATCAGAGAAAAAAGCCTTGAAGATCAAAAGCGATGTGGGCTAGAAAAGAGGCATGCTCGCTATCGATGTGGGCAACACCCACATAACCAGTGCGTTCATGGAGGGAGTGAAGGTCAGGTTCGTCCGGCGGCTTTCCACTGCCTCTTGCCTGCAGAGCGGAAAATTCTTCCATCACATGGAGGAGGACATCGCTCAGACAGGCGGCGAGTTTGTGCTCTCGAGCGTGAGGAGGGAGGTGACCGAGCTCATCACCCGCGAGTGCGAGGAACGGTTCGGCAAAACACCCTGTGTGGTCACCGGCGGCACGTTCATGGGCATCACCAACCGTTACCGGACAAAGGCCACCCTGGGCACGGACAGGCTCGTGAACATCGCCGCCTGCCACCACCTCTACACCAGAGGGCAAAGGCCGGGGATCGTCATCGATATGGGCACCGCAACCACCATCGACTATTACACGAAAAGCGGGAAGTTTCTCGGGGGAGCCATCGCGCCGGGGCTGGTCAGCGCATGCCGGGGCCTGCTCTCAGCCGCTCCGGAGCTGCCCGAGATCGAAATCTCCCCGGTGGAGGGCGTCATCGCAACCACGACCAGGGACTGCATCCGCTCGGGAGTGATCGCCGGCCATGCGGCCATGGTGCAGGGGATGGCCTCTCTTATGGCCCGCGGGCGCAGGCCCCAACCGCTGGTAGTGGTTACGGGCGGCCTTCTCCCCGTAGTGGGAGACCGGCTGCCCCGGGAATATATCCGGGATGAACATCTCATGGTAAAAGGCTTGTCCATCGTTTATCAGCTCCAGGGGAAAAACTCTTAAAGATTTCGCCGGCGGTTTGCCGATAACCTGCTTGCGAAGGGTTTTCGTCAAAGTCCGTGACAGCGAAGTAAGGGATTACGAAAAGAATACGTAATGGACTACATCGATGATAAGCTAAAACTTGCCGTGTGCGCCCTCCTGTGCTGTGCGTTTTTTCTGGGTTTCGGCACTGCTGCATATGCTGCCGACAGCGCGGCCCTGTCTTTTCAGAGAGCCAACAAATCCAGTGTTGAGCTCTTCAGGGATCCTGCCAAGAAAAAATACCGGCAGTACTGGCTGGAGGTGATCGGCGAGTATACGGGCATAGCCGAGAAATACCCTGATTCGCCCTTTGCCCCCAACGCGCTCTATAAGAGCGCGAAACTCTACGCGCAGCTCTATGACTATGCAGGAAAGAAGAGCGATCTACAGAAGGCGTCCACAGTGTACCAGCAGGTGGCGCGGGACTACCCGGACAGCAGCCTCGCCGACGACGCCCTGCTCAATGCCGGAAAGATCGAGGACAGGCTGGGAAACAAGGCGGGGGCGCAAAAGCTCTACCGGCGCATCGTCAGCGATTTTTCCAGTGGGGACATGGCCGAAGCCGCCCGAAAAAAGATAAAAGGCAAGATTCCGGAGGCGAAGCCGTCTCCGGTAATGACTGCAGGCAAAACATCCGCGAGAGGCCAATCCTCCTCTCTTTCGCAGGTCCGCAATATCCGCCGGTGGACAAATCCCGGCTCGACCCGGGTCGTGATCGACCTGGAGAAGAACGTCACATTCAAGGCCTTCACGGTTCCCGAAGACAAGAAAAACCAGCTGCCTCACCGGCTGGTCATCGACCTCAAAGGCGCTGCAACGCCGCCCGGTTTCCCCTACAAACACACAGTCGACAACCGGCTCGTATCCGATGTCCGCGTGTCGCAGCACGATCGCGATACGGTCAGGGTGGTTCTCGACCTCAAAGACAAACTCCAGTACAACACCTTCAACCTGGAGGACCCTTCCCGCATCGTGATCGACGTGAGCAACGACGTCTCGTCCATTCGGGAGGTCGCGTCCTACCAGAGCAAGGTGAAGAAGGTGCGCTCGCATACACCCTCGCAGATGAAGGATGATGTTCCCTCCATCGCCACGCAGCTCTGCCTCAAGGTCTCCCGGATCGTCATCGACCCCGGGCATGGAGGCAAGGACCCCGGCGCCGTCAGCCCGAACGGCGTGAAGGAAAAGGACCTCGTACTCGAGATCGGGAAGCTGCTCGCCAAACGGCTCAAGATGGAAGGGTTCGAGGTATTCCTCACCCGGACAAGCGATGTGTTCCTGACCTTGGAGGAGCGGACCAACTTCGCCAACAGCAAGCGGGCCGACCTGTTCGTCTCGCTGCATGCGAATTCGAACAACGACAGAAGCGTCCGGGGCATCGAGACCTATTTCCTGAATCTCACCACCGATGCCACGGCCATCGAGGTCGCGGCCAGGGAAAACGCCACCACGCAGAAGTCCATAAGCGATCTGCAGCTCATCATCAACGACCTCATGCTCAATTCCAAGATCAATGAATCTTCGAAATTCGCCAACTGCGTGCACACCGGCATCATATCGTCCGCTTTCAGCGTGGGGTACGAGGGCAGGAACCTGGGCGTCCGCCAGGCCCCCTTCTATGTGCTCCTGGGAGCGCAGATGCCCTCCATCCTCCTGGAGCTGGGTTTCATGACCAATTCCAATGACCTGGGGCTGATGAAGCGCCGCGCATACCAGGAGGCCCTCGTAGACGGTATTGCAAAGGGGATAAATAACTATATAATGAACACAACCTATGCTTACTCGGGGAGGAGTAAATGAGGCGTTGTGTTCTGTCGTGCGTGCTGGTTCTGGTTGCGCTGCCGCTCTGGGCGGGCTATGGCCTGAGCAATGTGGTGAAAAAGGAAATCCACCGGGGCCCCGTGATCGAGGAAATCCCGGTCGAGCAGGCCGACCGGCCCGCGGGTCAGACCGCGGCGCCGGCTGCGGCACCGGCCAAGACGACGTACTACCCCTACACCATCCATCTCTCTTCCTGGCAGGACCAGAAGGAAGCGACCCGCCAGATCGAGAAGATGCGCTCCAGGCTGGATCCGGTCTACCTCACCAAGATAGATCTCGGCGCGTCCGGCCTCTGGTACCGCATCGACTACGGTCTCTTCCCCACCATCAAAGAGGCCGTGGCAAGGCTCCGTGAGCTCAAGGCCAAGAATATCATCGACAAGGGCGCTTTTGTGGGCGGCGAGGTGGCGTTCGCCATCGAGATCGGCGCCTACGAAAGCATGCAGGAGGCAAAGGATGAAGCTCAGGAGTTGATCGATCAGGGTATCGTGCCCTATATTGTCAAGGAGAGCGACTCCCTGTTCCGCCTTCTCGCAGGAGCCTATCCTGACGAAAAGAGCGCGGCGCCGGCCGTCAGCGACTTGAACGCCCTGGGGTACAGTCCCGCTCTCAAGAAGAGATGAGCCATGCATTCATAGATTCTTTCATCGAATACCTCATCGTCGAGCGATCCGCACCCGGGAACACTATTACCGCCTATCAGAACGACCTGAAGCACTTTTCCGCCTGGCTCCAGCAACAGAACAGAGACATCCATACACTCGAGCCCGGCGATCTGGCAGCCTTTTCTTCAGCCTGCAAAGACCGCGGCATGAAATCAACAAGCATCAGCCGAAGGCTGTCGACCATACGGCAGTTCTACCGGTTTCTCCTGGAGGAAGGCTGTGTTCAGAAGGACCCGACCCGCGACATGTCGCGTCCGAAACGGGGCAGGTATCTGCCTGCGGTGCTGAGCACCGAAGAGGTGGACAGGCTTCTGGACGCCCCGGACGTCACCACGCCCCTGGGCATCCGGGACAAGGCCATGATCGAGCTCCTCTACGCCACAGGGTTGCGGGTGAGCGAGCTGGTGGGGATCGAGGTGCACATGGTGAATCTCTCGGTGGGATATCTCCTGTGCAGAGGCAAGGGCGGCAAGGAGCGCCTGGTGCCCATCGGCGAGTCGGCGCTCAGGTGGGTGGGCGACTACCTGTCGGCTGTCAGGCCCATGCTGGCGAAGCCTTCGTCACACACCCTGTTCTGCTCGAAGAGGGGCGCCGCCATGACCCGGCAGAACTTCTGGTATATGATCAAGCGCTACGCGGCCGCCGCGGGCATCATGAAAAGCATCTCGCCCCACGTGCTCAGGCACTCGTTCGCGACTCACCTGCTGGCCGGCGGGGCCGATCTGCGCTCGGTCCAGATGATGCTCGGCCACTCGGACATCTCGACCACGCAGATCTACACCCACGTCAACGCCTCGCGGCTCAAGGAGATCCATGAACGGTTTCATCCGAGGGGATAGAGCATGGAGGTAATCACCTCCCACATCCAGGCGGATTTCGACGCGTTCGCATCCATGGTCGCGGCGAGGCTGCTTTATCCCGATGCCGTGCTCGTGTTTCCCGGGGCTCAGGAAAAGAACCTGCGCGATTACCTCGCGGAGGCGCCTCCGGACATCACCGCCCCCATTGTCAGGATGAAGGACATCGACCTGGACAAGGTCACCAGGCTCATCATCGTGGACAACCGGCAGATCTCGCGGATCGGCGATTTTTCCCGGATCATCGGCAAGCCGGGCGTGGAGGTGATCGTCTACGACCACCATCCGTGCTCCGGGGAAGACATCCCTGCAGACCGGGAGGTGTGCATCGAGCTCGGCTCGAACGCCGCAGTCATGACAGGCATGATCAAGGAAAAGGGGATTGTCCCAAGCCCCTCGCAGGCGACCGTGATGGCCATGGGCATCTACGAGGACACCGGCTCCCTGCTCTTCCCTTCCACCACGCCAGAAGACTGCCGGGCGCTGGCCGATCTCATCTCGTGGGGCGCGAACCTCAAGCAGGTCTCGCACGCGATCATGCGCGAACTGGCCGCCGAGCAGGTGGACGTGCTCGACCAGCTCATCAAGAACGCCTACATCCTCCACATCTCGGGGATCGACGTGCTCTTCACCCGGTCGGAATCGCCCGCCTACATAGAAGACTTCGCCATGCTCGTCCACAAGCTGAGGGGCATGTTCGACACGGACGCCATGTTCGCGCTCGGGCTCATGGGAGAGCGCATCTATCTGGTGGCGCGGAGCACCCTGCCGCAGATCAACGCGGCAGACATCGCCGCCCATTTCGGGGGCGGAGGACACCCCACCGCCTCGGCGGCCTCCATCCGGGAGACATCGCTCGATCTGGTCGAGAGCAGGCTCGTCAACTTCGTCAAGAAAGAGGCCAAGCCGCGGATCACGGCCCGGGACATCATGACCTTCCCGGTCATCACGCTGGGCTTGAGCTCTACGATCGACGAGGCGAGCTCCATCCTCAACCGCTACAACATCAACGCCGCGGTGGTGCAGACCAGGGACGAGCGGCCGATGGGCATCATCACCCGCCAGGTCGTGACACGCGCCCAGGGCCACGGGCTGGGCAAGGCAAAGGTCAAGGACTACATGATCCGCGACATCAGGCAGGTGGGCCCGGACGCCCCGGTGTGGGAGATACGCACGCTCATCATCGACGGGAACCAGCGGCTCCTCCCCGTGGTGGAAGACAAGCGGATCGTCGGCGTGATCACCAGAACCGATCTCATGATGATCCTGCACGAGAAGATGGTGCAGGCCGAAGGGACCGAGCCCAGGGCGGCTCAGACCAAGAACCTGAAGAACCTCCTGGAAGAGAGGCTGCCCCGCGAGCTTGTCGATCTGCTCAGGCAGGCCGGATCGTTCGCGTCTTCCATGGGATACAACATCTACCTGGTGGGCGGGATCGTGCGGGACATGATCCTCAGGATCAACAACCTCGACGTGGACCTCGTGGTGGAAGGCGACGGGATCGCCTTCGCCCGGGCGTTCTCCCGCTCCATCGGCGCCCGCTATGCCGCCCACGACAAGTACAAGACAGCGGTCATCACACTGCCCGGCGGCAGCCGCATCGACGTGGCCACGGCACGGCTCGAGTATTACAAGACCCCGGGGGCCTTTCCCATCGTGGAGCAGTCGACCCTGAAGCTCGACCTCTACCGCAGGGACTTCACCATCAACACCATGGCCGTGAGCCTGAGCCCGCAGCGCTTCGGCGAACTCATCGACTTCTTCGGGGCGCAGCGCGACATCAAGGAAAAGCGCATCCGGGTGCTGCACGCCATGAGCTTTGTGGAAGACCCTTCGCGCATCCTGCGGGCGGTGCGGTTCGAGCAGCGATACGGCTTTACCCTGGGCAAGCAGACGAGCTCGCTGGTGCATGCGGCGGTGCGGTCGGGGCTGCTCCGCAGCGTGCCGGGAAGGCGCATCTCTCACGAGATCAGGCAGATGCTCTCCGAGGACCACCCCATCCGGGGCATGGAGCGGCTCAAGGACCTGGGCGTGCTCACCGCCATCCACCCCGGGCTCTCCTTCGGCCCTCAGGTCAGGGAGTACTTCGTGCGGGTCAAAGAAACCCTGTTGTGGTTCAACATGCTCTTCACTCACGAGCCCTACCGTTCGTGGTTCGTCTATCTGCTCGCCGTCGTCGATCAGATGAAGCCCAGGAGGATCATCGAGATATGCCAGCGCCTGGGGCTTACCGACGAGGAGGTGCGGGCCATCCTCTCCTCGCAGGCAAAGGTGCACGCCATCCTCAGGGACCTGGTGTCGACCAAGCCCATCAGGCCGTCCGACGTGGTGAGGATCATGGAGGGCGCACGGCTGGAGGAGATCCTCTTCGCCATGTCCAAGACAAAAAGCCCGGAGGTCAGGGAGATGATCTCCACCTACATCACCACGTGGCGCTCGTACAAGCCGCCGGTCAGCGGCAAGGACCTGATCGCCATGGGCTTCGAGAAGGGCAAGTTCCTGGGCGACACTCTAAAGCTCATCCGCGACAAGGGCCTCAACGGCGAGATCAGAGACTTCTCGGAGGCAACGGCCTTCGCCGCCCGGAGGCTCTCCGAAAGAAACACCGGTCAATCAAACAGTTGACGAACGGTCTTTCCTCATGTAGACAGAATCCTGATATCCCCGGGGGTGTAGCTCAGTTGGGAGAGCGCAGCGTTCGCAATGCTGAGGTCGGGGGTTCGATCCCCCCCACCTCCATAAAAAATGCAAAGCCCGGCGTGCAAAGCGCCGGGCTTTTTGTTTTGTGATCAGGAGAATCGAAGCGCTGCGGGCGCCTCCTTCGGCAGGCAGCATCGATTGTTCAGCGGATTCATGCCTCGACTTTCCCGCCCTGTTGAGGGGCACGACACATGCCTTCATGCTCTCCCCGGCAGCTGTCGCGATCTCGAATGGCACTGTGTTCTTAAGTCTGACAGATCCTGCCCGGCGTATTCGTCCAGCCCGATGCAGCGTGAGCGTTTTTTCGGCTGTTTTTTGTTGCCGAGGCATATTGTGTTTCTGGATTGGGAATGACCGAATAAAAGAACTCCGATGTGGAAGGGCCATCTTAAAGAGGAATCCTTGAAGGCCGTGCTGGAATTCATGGCCGGTCACAGGATGCGGCTCGTCGAGATCCACACCGGCGGCCATGCCGGCATCCGGACGCTTCAGCGCGTGGTCAGGGAGTTCCGGCCGCGGAAGATCGCTCCTGTTCACACGTTTCGGCCGGACAGGTTCCACGAGCTCTTTGACAACGTGCTGTCGATATCTGACGGGAAAGAGGTTGCTGTTTAATCAGTAATTCCACGTTTCCCCCTGCCAGGCAACCCACGTCCGGAAATCCCCCAGCACCTGCTCGGCCACCTCAGGAGGGCTGATCACCCGCACATGCGGCAGCCAGGGCTTCAGGCACATCATGGTCTCCTCCACCGAGCAGGCAAAGAAACGGACCAGAATCGAGCCGTCGTCCCTGATCTCACGGATCTCCTGCAATGGCAGGATCCACCGGCGCTGGAAGTAGTGGGCCCAGGCAGCGTCCACCTCGATGAGCACCTCCATGGCGCGCTCCCCGGAAAACCAGATGTTCACGCTCCCCTCCAGCGTCTCGTCCAGATCTTTGGGCATGCTCCTGGAGGCTGCCCTGAGCACGCGGATGTCGCTCATGTTGTCCAGGATGTATTTCTTGATGATGGTATCGGCCGTGTCGCGGGCCACCAGGTACCACACGCCGTCGAAGTATGCGATGCGGTAGGGCTCGGCCGTGACGCCGTGGGAGGAGCGCCCCTCGTAATAGAAGGAGATCTGCCTGCCTCCCTGGATGGCCTTGATGATCCGGCTCATGGTCTTGCCGCTCAAGGGCACATCGCTTTTCACCTTGATGTACACCGGCCTGCAGGCGGTGTAGTCGCAGATCCTGCCCAGCAGGCCGTCGGCCGCCCGCTCGAAGGGCCTGCCCAGCTGGGAGACCAGGTCTTTGAGCGCCACGATCAAAGCGAGCTCGGCGTCGTCGAACACCTCCAGATCCTTCAGCAGGCTCTTGTCCAGCCGGTAGAGCCCCTTCTTTTCCTCGTTGATCGGTATGCCGGCGCACTTGAGCGCCTTCAGATCGCGCTGGATGGTGCGGGCATTCACCCCCAGGTCCCGGCTTATCCATGAGGTGCTCGCCGACTCCCTCTCCAGGAAGATTCTCAGGATGCGTCCGAGCCTCATGAGCCGCCGTGTCACCGTCCTGTGTGAATTGTCGACCATGAAAAACTCCTCTCTATTTCATGAGATGACTTTACGGCACAACGCCCGGCCGAGTAAACACCCGAAACACGATTTTGCGACACACCTCTGTCGCTGAGGCCTTTCAACCAACGAATAACAGGAGTAAAGATATCTTCTTTCATTTCAATTGACGCCTGAATTCGGGCGGGAAGGAGAGGGTCTTGGAGAGCACGATCAAAGAGAAGATCATGAATATCCAGCCGGGAGACATGCAGCGGTACCGGAATGTGACAGTGTTCCCGCTCTTCTGCAGGTTTAAGCCGCCGGTGAAGCATCTTGTCCTGAAAGAAGCAATGGAACAGGGCCTTATCACCATCGGCGAGGTGAACGAGAGGGGACACGTACCGCAGCTCAAAGTGACCAGCAATGCAAGCGCCCCTGTGCTCATCCTGGACGGCGAAGAGCTTTTCGGCGCCAAGCAGAACCGGGTGCTCAACACCACGGTGCTGCTCGGAAAGCATTCTGTCACCATCATCCCGGTGAGCTGCACCGAGCAGGGCAGGTGGCACTACGAGTCCAAGACCTTCACCGAGTCAGGCATCATCATGTCACCCAGGCTCAGAGAGATGAAGAACAGGTCCGTGCAGGAATCCCTGCGCACGACCCGGGAGTTTCGCTCGGACCAGTGCGCCATCTGGGACGGTATCCGCGATCAGGCGGACCATGCATCGGTGAGCTCCCCAACCGGCGCCATGCGGGACGTGCACGAGAAGCGCAGAGAAGACATCATCGACTATGGCAGGCGCTTTCCCCTGGTGCCGGGCCAGCAGGGAATCCTGGTCGCCATCGGACAAGAGGTGGTGGGCATGGATGTGGTCACCTATCCGCAGGCCTATGCGCTCCTCCATGAGAAGCTCGTGCAGAGCTATGTCATGGATGCGATCATACATCGAGGCGGTAAGACCAGAGGCGCTGACAAGGCTCAAACCCACGCTTTCATCAACGGCATCGGCGAATGCACAATGACCCGGTATAAATCCGTGGGCCACGGGTGGGATGTGCGGTTCGAAGGCGAAAACCTCTTCGGCTCTGCCCTTGAATACCGGAGTGGTGCAGTCCACCTGGCTTTCTTCGCTTCGCAGGCCCAAAGGCCCGGGAAGGAGCGGAGCAGGATGTCGGGATACCGGAGGAGAGCCGGGTTTAAGAAATCAGATAATTATTGAAGAACAATAAGGCTTCGCATGGATTGTCAGTTGTGATGTCACGGGGAAAACATCGAGGCATGAAGAATAGTAGGGTCATAAGCGGATATGTTGCCTTTGGATCGAACCTGAACGAAAAAGATCCGCAGAATCGGTACGCCCGCTGCCCGGGCATGATCCCAGCTGAGAAGCGGCGGGCCGGCGTGCCGTGTATGGAGAAATATAGGGCATGAAAGCCAGCGTGAGCATACAAGAACTGCAGGAGCACATGAAATTTCTTTCTTCGGCGAAGCCAAAATCCGCCAAACTCGCCGCAGCATCGGAAATCACCCTTTGTGTTTCCGAAGTATTCAGGGTGACGGGTTTTGGTATTCAGCATGACATTCCCTGCAAGCCCTTGAAGTGGGGGACGATAATGTTGCCCTTTCGGACGTGGTCGAAACTGGTAACGACCCTGAGCCGGTCATTGACGGGCGAATATGTTACCATCGAGGCCGGCAGCGGATATATCCTGTTCGGCCATATCAAGTTAAAAAACCCCGACATCAAGGAAGGGCCCTCGAGCAATCTTGCCTATGAGATACCTGTGGATGCGAACGAAGGCAGGATACGAAGCCTGATTCTGGAAGCATATACGATCGATCAGATACAGAGTTCAGGGCTTGGGGGCGTCTACGACACAATTATGGAAGAGATCGGCTCCAATGCTCTGAAGGCCCACAAGCGGCTGTCCAGGTATGGGGTGAGCCTCGATGACATAATCCAGGTTCTCCTGAAGGCCCTCAAGGTAAAGGACCGGAATTCGTTCATACGATATTTGAAAGAGAAATCGCAGGAAAAACCACCCAGATAAAATCGATCGCATGAGCATTGAAGAGGTTCTCATGGAACAGGCTGCAAGAGAAAGATTTTAAAGCTGTATCAATGAAAAAATAAATTACAATGGAGGGTATAGAATGAAAAGAGTATGTGGGCTGTTGGTCTTTGGTATCCTGGTCGTTTCTTCGGTATGTTACGCCGCTGATGCGGAATTGCGGCTTCGGCCGTATTATCTGATCCCTGGGCAGGATGATTATTGGGACTATGCGTTGGGCGTAGATGCTCGATATGTTTTCTGGACGAATCCCAACATGGGCATTGCCCTTTCTGGAGGGTTGGCCACATGGAAAGCCAACGACGATGTGTTTTTTGAAGAGGGCTTGGCGGCACAATTGGACGGCTCTGCCCTTGTGATCCCCCTGGGCGCATCAGTGCTTCTCAGGCCCATGCCGGCTGACACCCCGTTCGAGCTGACCCTGGAAGGCGGCTTGCGGTATGTGGTGGTCGATTCAAATGTGGATCTTGCCGCAACAGACTTTTATTACTACGCCGAAGACGAGCTGGATATCGAAAACAGCGTGGTGGGGATCCTCGGTGCAGAACTTGGCTTTCCCCTCTCTGATGGAATGGGGCTGTCCTTTGGCTTTGGGTATCAGTTTGATATATCAAAAGGTGATGTCGACTGGTTTGGAGTAGCTATCGAAGAATTCGAGATGAAGGGCCTTTATTTCAACTTCGGAATAAACATAAGTTTGTAATTTCATTTCATCACGTTACGTTACAAAATCGAGGACGTAACGCACGTGATTATGTGGAGTCTGACAGAAAAGAGCCTTGATCAAGCAGGGCGTGAAGGAAGGTCATATGTCTTGCCATGCACAGAGCCTCATCGAAAAGAAGGGCTTCGACCCGTACGACCAGATGAAGAAGTACCTGCTGTGGTACCGCACCGGCTACATGAGCAGGACGAGAACCTGCTTTGACATCGGCGGCACGACCAGGACGGCGCTCGATGCTTTCGGGGGGTCCGGTGAGCCCTTCAGCGTGCCCACTGACCCCCGCAGTTCCGGAAACGGCACGGCCATGTGCTTGGCGCCGGTGCCCATGTTCTTTTTCCCTGACAGGGAGGCAATGATTTTCTACGTGGGCAGATCTCCGGAGCCTTTAATGGCACGTCGAACATACCAGCGTCTTGGCTGCAGCACCTTGCCCTCAAAGACGAGATAATGAAGATGGCAACAAATTTGGCAGAGGGATCAGGTGAATGGCAATGAGTGGACATATTAGATTATATTATAAATTATTAAAATATGATATGTAACATGCAGATACGTTTATCTTTTCATAAAATCCGAATGAAACTGTTTGCAGATTGGAAGATAATTGACAGCTGATCCGGAGAGAAACGATTCTTCGGGAAAAAGGTCAGTCAAGGAGGATGTGATTTCCATATGGATGAGGATGCATACCTGACGACTTCGCGTGGCAGAAAGATGAAAACTGTTGAGAGCGATTCACTGTGCGATCAGATTCCCTTCTCTCCCGGTGACTGGTTAATTGACAGGAACAATCCAGGACAGCCTTGCCAATATACTGGAAACTGCAGAAAGGCGGGTCCTCATATTATGATTCAGGTGACTTACTCCGGAGGGAGTACAATGTACCGCCCACTGTCGAGCCTCGAAGCGAGGCGGAAGATGGCGGATACTATAGAAGACCGTCTGAAGGAAGGCCGTTTCGGGAAGATACGAGATCTCCGCAGACTCATCACCTATGAAAAGCTCAAGGGCGTCCTCCATGAAGTAATATACTCAATGGAGGCGGCCCAGATCGATTTTTATCCATACCAGTTCAAACCAGTCCTCAAATTCATTAATTCCCCCACTGAACGGCTTATCATTGCCGATGAGGTGGGTTTGGGTAAGACGATCGAAGCCGCACTTATCTGGATAGAACTGCAGGCCAGGCGGCAGGCAAAACGGCTTCTTGTGGTATGTCCAAAGATTCTGGCTGAGAAATGGCGGGATGAATTGAGGAATAAGTTTCTTATCGATGCCCGGATTATCGATTTCACTGATTTGCAGCAGGAGATTCGATATCTCAAGAGTGAAGGGCCCGGGCATTCCTTCGCCTTGATCGGGACATATACAGGCCTCAGGCCCCCTAGGCCAGAACTCAAGGTCCTCAGCAATCCGCCGGATGAACAGGATGTGTGCTCACAGAAGACCGGTTTTCTGAGAGAAATCCGTCACTGGCAGATGAATTTTGATCCACTGGATCTGGTCATATTCGATGAAGCGCATTATATGCGGAATCCGGCTTCTTCCACATTCAATCTCGGGTTGTGTCTTGCAGAAACTGCCGGCTCAGTGCTTTGCGTGTCGGCAACACCTGTCAACAACAGCAATATTGATCTGCACAGCCTTCTTCGCCTCACAGATGAAAGTTTTTTTGGAAAACAAGGGATGTTTGAGGAGCTGCTGGAAGTGAACCGGCCAACGGTCCAGGCTGGGAATGCATTGTCTAAAATCCCGGTAGACATGTCCCAGCTTGTATCTGCCATTGAGGGGATGAGCGTCAGCCCATTCATCCAGAACGTGCCACTGTTCAAGCAGATTATCAAACAATTGGAAAGCTTTGACCCCAAAGACAAAGCCCAGCTCGCCAAGTGCCAGGATATCATTGAAAAGCTGAATCTTCTTGGAAGTTATATCAATCGCACACGCCGTGTTCAGGTTAAGGAAAACAGGCCGGTCAGGGAACCGATGGTTCTGCCCGTGGTCTACACGGATGAAGAGATGAAGCTCTATAGAACCATTCTCAAGCTCGTTCGAGCGAGATGCAGAAAAGACAACAGACCTTTCCACGTCTTCCAGAGCATTGGGCTGCAGCTCAGGGCTGCAAGTTGTCTGCCGGCACTGGCAATGGAGATCAGGAGCGGTCGGCTGGGTGACATCGAAGATCTGTTTGTCGAAGACATGGATGAAGACATCTTTGACGATCTGGAAGATGAGCTTTCCGAGAAAGAATTGTATCGCGCTGACCTGGAAACTCTTTTCGAGTATGATTTCGAGGCGAACGACAGCAAGTATAACGAGCTCAAACACATGCTGGTAGAACTGGTTCCAAATGAAAAGGTAATCATTTTTGCATACTATCGCCCGACATTAGCTTACCTGCAGCGCCGGTTGAAGGCAGACGGTATTAATGTGACGGCTATCCACGGGGGGATACCGAACGAGCGCCGCTGGGAGGAGATCGAGCGATTTAAAGACCCACGGGGCCCTCGAGTTCTTCTCTCCTCAGAGGTAGGAAGCGAAGGTATAGACCTGCAATTCTGCAGGGTGATGGCAAACTACGACCTGCCCTGGAATCCGATGCGTGTCGAGCAGCGCATAGGCCGCATCGATCGTGTGGGGCAACAGGCAAGGAAGCTTTCCATAGTCAACTTCAAGGTTCGGGATACTATCGAGGAACGTCTTTATGACAGACTGCATGCAAAGCTTGAGCGTTTCGCCAACAGTCTTGGAGACCTCGAGGCTGTGATCGGGAAAGAGGTTCAGCACCTTACCGTTGAGCTTCTGAGCAAAGAACTGTCTCCCGAGGAAGAGCTCCGGATCATGGAACTGTCCGAGCGGGCAATCGAGGAGCAGTTGATTCTGGTCCAGGCCCTGGAAGAATCGGGGGATGCGCTTATCGCGCTTTCGGATTATGTGCAGCGTAAAATCGAAGAGGACAGGGAAAAAGGGCGATTCCTTCAGCCTGAAGAACTGGAGGATTACCTCAGGGATTTCTTCGACCGGGAATATCAGGGCTGTGAGATCAATCACAACACTCCCCATGAAGGGTGTTTCAGGATAATCCTGAACAATAAAGCTCATGAATCGCTCTCCGATTTTATTGGCGATGATAGGACCCTGAGTGCCCGCCCATTTAGACAGAAGGAGTTTAGTATCACCTTCAGGCGGGAAATATACCAGAAGCTCTCTTTGAGTCAGAGAAGATCAGTTCATTTTGTCAACCACCTATCTCCTCTTATTCGTTGGATCACGAAAATAAACAGGGATCAATCTCACGGGTTTTACGATGTTTCAGCTATTGTCATTCATAATTCCTCTCTCCCCATCGGAGATTACTGTTATCGAATCGAGAGATGGAAGCTGAAAGGACTTTCTAACCGTGAAACACTCACTTATGGCATAGCCCATTTGGAGAGTGGACAGGTTTATCCTGCAGAAGAATCTGAATTCATCATACAGAGCCTTCTGAGGCAGGGAAAGGACTGGGAATACGTCGATTGTGATCTCGACGCGCTGGTAGCAGTGCACAGATCTCTGGAAGACGAACTGTCCAAAAGGTTTTCAACGGCCGTGGTTGATTTCGAGGCCGAGAATGAAACAGCTTATCAAATCAAGGTACAACGTGCGACCAACCTGTTCGACCGCCGCATCGAGCAGGACAAGCAGCGGCTTCAGACACTGCATCAAGCCGGCCGTGACGCCCGAGCTATCAGGATGATGGAAGGTCGGCTTGCCAAGGGCATAGACAACAAGGAGAAGCGCATTCAGGAGCTCAAAGAGAAGGCCGCTGTGGATATTGAGCAAGAGCAGGTGGCAGCGGGGGTATTTCGAGTAATGTAATTCTTTGATGAAATAAGAGGGTTCTTACATGGGCTGGTTTTCAAAGAAACTTCATAGTATCAGGGAAAGGCTTTTTGGCAAAGGGCAACAGGGAAAAAAGCTTTCTGGAAGGGATGCTAAGCAGCAAAGAGGATCAGCAGCACAAGAAAAAGTCTTGGAGCTTCCGGCTAAGGAACCTGAGGCCCACAGAAGGAGAGATCCCTATTTCATTCAGATCGGCCTGGACTTCGGGACATCCTATTCAAAGTGCATCTGCCGGGACATAATGACAGACAAAGCCTGGATCTACATCCCCTCCAAAATTCCAGACAACGAGTTACCTTTTCTGATTCCGAGTACATTGGTCTTTCAGGATGATATGATCTCATACCCCGAAGAAGCCGGAACCCTTTATCCTGAAAAGGGTTTGTACAACATAAAGAACGCATTGGTATCGGTGGCCAATGGCAACTTTGAAGACTCTTCGCTCCGGCCTTATCTCAATGCCATTGGCGGCAGTGAGCATGAATTGTTGCATGAATTCGTAACCGGCTGTGCTGTGTACTTTCTGGCCGGGACGATAGGCGATATTCGCCAGAAAATACTGGAACGCTTTTCAGGTCTTGGAGAACATCCTCAAGATTATATGGCTATCAATATGGCAATACCCGTTGAAAGTGCTCAACAACCCAATGTGAACAAAATTTTTGAACAGGTTCTGAAAGAGGCCTGGGGCCTGGCTGATCGGATTGCTGGACATCCTGTGCTCCACTGGAAAGAGTTTCAATCGATAAGAGAAAACCGGGAATCTGATATCTATTCTGATGAAGCGTGCAATATTTATCCAGAAGTTAGTGCCAACGTCCAGGGGTTTATCCGTTCTCGCGTCTCAAGCCCTGGCATCTATCTCTTTTCAGATACGGGGGGAGGGACCGTAGATCAAAGTGTATTTATATTTACTCGACAAGACAATCAGGCGCATTTGAACTACCTCGCGGGACGTGTGCTTCCTCTTGGATCAAGCCATATTGAACGTCTGGCAGCAGAAGAGTCCGGTCATACTGACTGCTTTGCCCTTGAAACCTGGAAGGAAAAGAAAGAAAGAGGCGAAGACGTTCCTGAGTTGAGAAATGCTCAACATAAGATTTATAGGGACTTGGAGCTTGGATCAAGTGGCACTCTGGCCCTGGCTAAAAAGAAATTGTTTGTTAAAAATCAGATGAATGATATCCGGTTGATTTTCTGCGGCGGCGGACACCGTAACTATCCTTATAAAAAGGCGGTAATGCGGCCTTTTTCGGGACCGTTATTCAGCAGGTCAATTTCTCCGCGGGTGATCGGGCTTCCAACCCCCGTTGACATTGAATTAAAAGACCATGAGACGCACTGGATGCGAAGACTTTACGTTGCATATGGTCTGTCTTTTGAAAAAAGCGAGCTTGCCCCCTTCACATACCCAAATGAAATGAGCAATCCGAAGCCGGAAGAGGTATGGCAACGGTACAGGAAATTTACTGAAGCGCCAACGAAAGAACAATGTTAGCGCGTGGAAGCCAGAAGACCAATATTCAGGAGCTGGTGTTTCTATTACTTCAATGGCTGAATATAGAAATTTCATTATAGGTCTTACAATCTTCTCTCAGAAGCAAAAGAGCAGAGGAGATGATTGCGGGCCTCATCAGATGAAATTTAGAGGTACTCAGAAATATTCAAGTGTAGCAGCCACTACATACAGAAGCTATGTTACATCACCCCTACCCTTCAACCCTTTGACATCAAAATATATTCGGCGTACTATACCGTGTCTATCGTGGTCAAAGACGGTGGTTTGAATGACACGAAGATCTTGGTTCGTCATACCACCCATCATGCAAAGACGAACAGGGCCAGCTGTTAACTATGAATAGGCATTATTTAACGAGATGAGGCATTATTGAAAGGTAGAGTTGCGGTCCGATCATGAACACAAAAGAGAAGCGAATCCATAACCTGTCTCGCCTCGGCCTTAGTTTCGAACGTGGGGGCGCACATTTAGCCCGCACCATGATGTTGAGGGAATTGCAAGCC
>Ga0116146_1002163_pt1 | contig 18058 bp, 9 predicted proteins | sample AD_JPNHG2_MetaG_FD_89748 | JGI IMG/M metagenome (GOLD analysis project Ga0116146, IMG submission 89748) | Active sludge microbial communities of municipal wastewater-treating anaerobic digesters from Japan - AD_JPNHG2_MetaG | ecosystem: Engineered > Bioreactor > Anaerobic > Digestate | place...
AAAGGGGCAGTTATCAACAACAGCTGGGGTCGGGCACTTATTGCCTTGCATATCAAGCCGATTATTGTTTGGAACACCGTCGTTATCAATGTCACAGCTGCACTCGTCACCAATACCATCACGGTCAGTGTCCTTTTGGTCGTGATTTGGCACCAAGGGACAATTGTCGTGGATATCTGGGATACCATCGTTGTCGTCGTCGTCATCACAGGCATCGCCGTAGTCATCGCCGTCGTTATTGGCCTGATCTGGGTTAAAAACGTATGGGCAATTATCGTGGATGTTTAAGATGCCATCACCATCAATATCAGGGTCGACGCAGTCGGCGATTCCATCACCGTCTGTATCTGGGAAGCCTTCGTCAGTTCTGCCGTCGCAGTTATCGTCTATGCCATTACAGATTTCTGGCCCGGGCGCAGCCCCCGTACAGGTCCTGCTGTATTGGCCGTTAACACAGACGCGACTGCCCATACAAGTTCCGTGGACATTAGTAATCTCACAGGGTAGGTCAGGAACGTCGTTATCAGTAAACCCATCACAGTCGTCGTCAATTTGATTGCATTCTTCCTTGGCGGGAATCCTGGCGCTACACTCAGAGTCGCAGGTTCTGGTACCACCACATCTGCCAAATTCGTTTTCGTTGTAGCAGTTTGTAAGGAAACGGGAGTTTTTGAATTTTTCGGTACATTCGCACTGGCCATCCGAAGGAACGCACTGCTTAATCAGGCTTGTACCAGACTGAACATCCCGACAGTCATAACCTCTGGGGCAATCAGAGGTTAAATTGCACTGGCCGCCACAGAAGCTGCCTTCTGCACCATGGTCGATGCAAAGATAACGCTTGCTACCTGAGCTCCACGAAGGCACGCATTCGGTATCGTTTCGACATGGCTGACAAAGAGTCGGGAATGGGTGGACACAGGCGTAAATAGGATCTGTGCCACCAGCAATTTTCTCGCAGACCCAGCCGTCTGGACATGACATGTCACTACTGCAAAGCTTTGAACAAACCGACTTATCGTTTGTAGGCGTACAAACCGACGAGTAACATTCAGCACCCTGCTCGCATGGACACATGAAGTTTCCAGGACAATCGGGAGTAACAGTGGTGTCATCGTCAGCGTCAGCGTCATCCTCGATTTCGTCAAAGACGATGTCCATTGGCCCTGTCTTATCACCAGGAGTGTCGGTCCCAAGATCGCGACGCCCCTCATCAGACAACCCGACATGGATGTCGTTGGCGTCACCTTTGATGGAGTCCTGTTCTCCAGAGCCCCCAATATCGGGCAGCTTGCCATCCCCCTCACAGGAGGCATAAAGCAACGCACCTGAAGCAATAAGCGCCACAAGTAAGGAGAAGGATTTTGAGTGATTCTTGTTAGCCATGTGATCCTCCCTGCAAGCAGTGCACCAAAAATAGGGGCACAATCGGAACTAATAATAACCTTACGCGTTCAAAATTTCTAGTATGGACGTGGAAAAAATCAGCCTTAACTATCTTTATTTGCATTTAGTGTGATAAAACGCCTAAGAGCCACTCTTTAGGGGTTTGGGAATGCGGTTTTTTGGTATCGTGGGCCAGGATCGAGTAAAGAACATTCTCCTTCGGACAGTCAGCGCCCAACGTATCCCGCATGCCTTTTTGTTTGCAGGACCTGAAGGGGTCGGAAAGCGAACCACCGCGTTGGCTTTCTTTTCGTTCCTAGTGTGTGAGGATCCTACTGAAAACGATTCCTGCGGTCTGTGTCGCGCTTGTAACATGGTTGATGCAGGCACCTTTCCCGATCTGGCAATCTTGCAGCCAGAAAAGGGAGTTATCAAGATTGATGCGATTCGCCAGGCAACCCCTCGGCTTCAGTTTGAGCCCCTAATTGGCCCCTGGAAGGGCCTGATAATCGACAATGCAGATTTGATGACTCTTGAGGCGGCTAATGCGGCATTAAAAACCTTGGAGGAACCTCCTTCAAAAACCCTGTTTATTTTGATTTCATCTAATCCAGATGTGCTGCCTAGAACGGTTATATCAAGATGTATAACCTTAAATTTCAACAGGTTAAGTGCGGAGGACGTGGCTGCCATAATAGCCGAAGAACGTGGGCTTTCACCGGCTGAAATCGTGGATGCAGCGGCGCTTTCCATGGGTAGCCCTGGTCGAGCGATTCGTCTTTTGGATAGCCCTTTAATGGGTGAACGACGGGCTTTCATTCAGACTTTTTTGGAGCTTGGAACAAAGGGCCTTGACCAATTGCTTGCGTTTTCCAAGGATGTGGCAAGTTCAAAAGGTGATGAAGCAGACGTTTTGTTGTTACTTGAGTCGCTGCTTCAGGATATCGTTCATGCAGCATCTGGCAGCCCTGATTCGGATTTTTGTAACTATGACATGGTTGAAGAGATTCGAGGTTTTGCGAATAAAATTGGCATAGATAAAGCGTTAGCTGCTGTGAATGCTTGGACAGATTGGGATTATAAACGGCGCTATCATCCGGATTTAAGGGCGGCTCTGGATAAGGTGTTTTTGGCGTTAGGCGGTGATTTTTGAGCGCCTGGCATACAGGTCATCAGTCCAGCGCAAGTGCTCTTTGATGGAAAAACACTGATCGATTTCTTCATCAGATAATCTGAGTTTGATATCTGCGTCTGATTTTAGATTTTCGATGAAGCTACCCTCGCCAGACATGGCTTTAAGGGCGCACCTTTGAACCAAGGCATAGGCGTCTTGTCTGCGCATTCCGGACCTTACAAGCGCCAACAGCACCCCTTCTGAGTGGATGATTCCACCAGAATGCTCCAGATTTTTGGCCATTGCGTCTTCATTTACAGTCAGGCCCTTAATCACGCCGCACAACCGTTTGCATGCGAATTCTAAAGCCGATGTCGCATCAGGACCAATCACCCTTTCGACGCTGGAATGGCTGATATCCCTTTCGTGCCACAAAGGTACGTTTTCTAGGGCCGCCAACGCATATGAACGCAAAAGCCTAGCCTGACCGGTCACGTTTTCGCAAAGCACTGGGTTCTTTTTGTGAGGCATGGCCGATGAGCCGCGCTGCCCGCTGCCAAAAGGTTCATAAACTTCACCAACCTCGGTCCTTTGCAGGTGTCTGATGTTTGTCGCGATGTTGTCCAAGACGCTTCCAGCCATGGCCATGGATACAAAAAGCGCTGCATGTCGATCACGTGCAACAATTTGGGATGCGACTGGTTCTGGCCTTAGTCCCAAACGTTCAAGGACACGCTTTTCCCTTTGTGGGTCGCCAAATGCCAGATTGCCCACGGCACCTGACAGCTTTCCTGTGGCAATATCGTTCGCGGCCGCAATCAGACGGTTGTGGCTTCTTATCACCGATTCCCGCCATGACAAAACGACCAACCCAAAAGAGGTCGCTTCCGCGTGCATGCCATGGGTACGACCTGCAATGGGCGTTTTTTTGTGACGTTGCGCCAGTTCATCCAGCGCATCTATCAGGTTTAACATCTCTTCCAAGATGAATGCTGTGGCCTGTTTAAGCTGAAGAGCAAACACCGTATCTAGGACGTCGGAACTGGTAAGGCCATAATGCAGGAATCTGGTCGCTTCACCAGCCTGCTCTTCCAAATGGGTCAAAAACGCTATCACATCGTGGCGAAGCGTCTGTTCAAGGGCTGCAATCCGGTCGGGGTCTATGGTCACCAAGTCCTTAATTTTTTTAGCTTGTCCTTGGGGGGCAATCTTGTCTTCTTCTAAAGCCTCAAGATATGCTAGCTCTACGTCCAAAAAAAGATTCCAACGATTCTTCATGGACCAGATATTGCGCATGCGCACAGTTGTGTATCGATCTATCACTGTTTGGCTCCTTGTGGTTGAAGGCTTGATGCAAGATAGATCAGCGAGTTGTAGGATTGGCACAACATCTGAATCCGTCTGTGGATTTCGGGCTAAAACGCTTAGTTTTGTAGGAACAAGATCCAATCCCACCAACGTTGGTGTCACCACCTCTGATGAAGTTGTCAGAGGTCCATTCCCCAACATTTCCGATCATGTCGTACACACCGTTGGATGTTACGCATTCAGCGTAGGAACCTGCGGGCTGAACGCCGCCTGTCACGTTGCACTTCGATGCCTCTGGTGTGCCGGTTTCGCAGGCTTTTAACCATTGGGCGCTACTGCACAACGCCTTTCCAGCCTTTTTGCACAAGCTGGTTGCGGTGGCCCTAGACGCGCCGCCCCTTGGTTTTTGACCAGCGCCAGGAAATTCGTGGGTGTCGATACAAAAGCCTACTGAGCTTGGTTTGGCCTTGGAGTCAACAGTGGCTGTTTCATCCAGCACGATTAGCACCATGCCCGCGGGGCAGACTAGGTTGTCTGCTAAAAGGGCGCCTTGGGGGGCTGGAGCGGGCTCGGGGGCAGGGGCTGGTTCTGGGGCAGGTGCTGGTTCAGGCGCAGGTGCTGGTTCAGGGACAGGCTCAGGAGCTGGGGCCGGAGCTGGCTCGGGGGCAGGAGCTGGCTCAGGAGCTGGGGCCGGAGCTGGCTCGGGGGCCGGGGCTGGAGCCGGAGCTGGGGCCGGAGCTGGCTCGGGGGCCGGGGCTGGAGCCGGAGCTGGGGCCGGGGCTGCTGCGGGCTCAGGAGCTGGGGCCGGAGCTGGAGCTGGGTCATCAACAGCAGCTATGGCTGGCTCCTCCACTGGATCAGATTTACCCATGTACCAAAATGTTGCAGCACCACCCAACACTAGCACCAAAGCTATAAGCCAAAGAAAACGCATAATTCCGCTTTTTGGCTCGTCTTTTTTGATTACAGTTACAGTGCCGGTATCTATAGGCCTGGTAGGTGGTTTTGGTAAGGGGCCAGTGGGTCTGCGCTGTGGGGTAGTCAACAGCAGATCTGGCACATCTGGTGGGGCATCTGCAACTACAACCGGAGGAGGTTCAGGTGCAGGTGGGGGCTGTTCTTCCTCCTTTTGAGCGGCCCTTGCCGCCTCTTTAGCGGCCTCCCTAGCGGCCTGTCTACCCTTTTTCCCTTTTCTACCCCTTCCGGCTTTGGTGGGCTCAGGTGCCACGGGCTCTACTGTCTCCTCAACAGCAAGATCTTCCTCATCATCCATTGCAGGTGCGCTAAAGACAACCTCGATTCCCTCTAAGTCCGAGTCATCAATGCGATTTGTATCGAATTCGATGCCCTCTTCCTCTAGTTCGTCAGCAGGGTTGGGCTCTGGCTCGGGGTCAGGGACAGTGACAGGATCAGGGGCGGGGGCAGAGACAGGTGCAGGCTCCGGGGCAGGGGCTGGCTCTGGCTCGGGTGCCGGGTCAGGGGCAGGCTCGGGCTCGGGAGCTGGGGCAGGCTCGGGCTCGGGAGCTGGGGCAGGCTCGGGCTCGGGAGCTGGGGCAGGCTCGGGGGCTGTGACAGCTGTTGGTTCTACTACCAGTGGAATTGGCTGACCATCTGGAGCTTGGACGATCCTTAACGCCTTGAACGAGCCTGTCTCGTGCATTCTGCGGACCCACAGTCCGTCAACATCTACCTTGGCAAAGGCGCTGCTTAAATCCTTGGCAAAGCTTTGTAATGAATCGTACCTATCAAATGGGTCGTCTTGGGTAGCCTTGACAAAGACATCATCAAGATGTTTGGTCAGCCTTGGAATTTGTTCAGAAAGAGGGGCCCCCGCCCTTACTGGATTAATGGCAAGAATCTCACCTATGATTAAAGCGACGGCGTAAACATCAGTCTGCTTCAACTCCATTCGTGGTTCCGTAAGTTGCTCTGGACCACGATAGAAGTCAGTAGCTGGAATCTCCTGGCCCTCAACAAGCGTGTTAAGGACCAAGTAGTGAGGATCCGAAACCATTAGTTTGTCCGGTAAAACGAACAGGTTCTCCGGCTTCAGATTCCCGTGAATAATCCCCTGTTTATGGATGGGGACAACAGCGTCTATCAGCCACTCTGCAAGCGACCGAATCTTGGGCGCTGGAAATCGCTCGCCACTTTCGTCCCTCAGATCAAGCACTGCCCTAAGGGACATCCCCTCAACTAACTGACTGGTCACAAAATGAAGGCCGTCCTCTTCCATGACCTCAAAAATTCTGACCAGATTACTGTCTTGCAGGGTCCTAGCCCTGTACAGCCGCAGCAGATTCAGCTCCCTAAACGCGGAACTAAACAGCTCTGGATTAAAAACTTTCACTGCCACAGGCAAGTCCAAAGCCAAATCAAAAGCCTTGAACACCACACCTACTGGCCCGGAGCCTTTAATTGCAACTATGCGAAACCTACCGCCAATCTTGTCTCCAATCTCAGGAAGTCGAACAGCCCAGTCCATGATTCCCCCAATCAGACGTTTCCGAGGCAGAGTATCAAAGGATTCACACTGTTTCAAGATGGGGATTATCCCTTTTTTAAGGGTTTTTATGCCAAAAAAGAATTACTCGGCCCTGAATGTGCAAATCATCTTGTCTTGGGCCTTAAAACTGGCAGTTCCAGTAGCAGCTGCAGCCTGGTCAATGACACACCCACTGGCCGTTACTGTCACTTGGCAGAAGTCGGTCTCACCACATTCCCAAGTGGCGGTTTTCAATGTCACATTGAGGTCATTACACTTGTCACCTGTGAAATGTACCGCGTAGTCTCGCACTGTTTCACTTTGCTCCTCTAAGCTCAGGTCGATCTTGCAACCGCCCGCCATAAGCCCCCTATATGTCGCCCGTGGAAGGTTATTTGGCAGATGCGGTTGAAGGGAGACACGATGGTTTGCAGCGTCTGGCCAAAGCCCTGTCAGATAGAAAATAATGGCCTCTGCATCCTGGGCCCCCTCCCACGGACGGAAACGCGCCCAAATCTCACCAAATTCACCTGAATCATCGTAAAAAGGCATCAGTGGGACGAAGCCCTTTGTTGCATAATCCTCGGTGACATTCCCAGAGGCGGTAGCAATTTCCCTAAAAGCATTAAAGCTTTTTTGTGCCAGATCGGGGCGATGACGAGACAGCGCATACAAAGAAAAACCTGGCGTCATTCCGGTTGCTATGCCCATCGAAAGGTCAAAACCTAAAAGCTCACGATAAGCACCTGCGTTGGTTTGAATAACTCCAAGCTCGTCAACCCATGCCCTTTCAACTAAGGCATTAATATCACTGCTTATCCTGTCCCATCCCAAGGCATCTTCGAGGTTCATCCAAGCAGCGGTAAGATTTACATCTTCGTATGGAGCCATTAAAGGCCTCAGGTCGTCTTTGTAAACCATGGCTGCCCAAAAGCCCTCTTCTTCTTGCCAGTAGTACTGATCCAAAGTTGCGGCCACAGAATTTCTGACCTTAACGATGTCGTCGGTCTGCTCGTATCCAAGGGCAGCAGCAAGGCCATCAGCGGCAGCCACATAAAGCAGCGTGGAGTGCAGAGACCATGCCACATCGGCAAACATCATTGATGCCCCTCCATCAAGGTTTAAGTTCATGGCCATGGCTGCCCTAAAGGTCTCGTCATCAGAAAATGGCAGCAAGAATGTCTCGTCCATGTTTTGCTTCTGAAGCCCATAGCGAAGCATCTCTTCCCTTTCACGCATCAAGGACGAATCGCCGGTAGTGTCAAATAACCGGTGGTACATATGAACAATGTAGGATGGCGCCTCGGCAGCTGTTTTGTTTGTAAGGACGGGCAGCGCGGACCAATCAGTTACAGCACAAGGAACGTCGGTAGGCCAATCAACTTTGGAGGCATTAAAGAAGCCCTCATTTGCACAGGCTGCGACGTGGTGATAATCAAGTATGGACCGTGCCTCGTCTGGCCTGGACATGATTGACAGCATCCTTACGGGGGAGCTGATGTCACGAGTCCAATACTCGCCATAGTGAGAAAGCGGGCTCATTGCGCCGTTGTATGAAATTTGCGCTTTAAGGGTGTACTGGAAGGACTCGATAAGGTCGGTAACCATAGGGTCGTCCAATTCCACAACTAAGCCCTGTGAAAACCAGTCTTCCCACCACGAGTTGGTCGCGCCGAAAATTTCTTTGACGTCTGATGCTTTAGCTAGGGCAGTCAGGTGCTCTACCCTGCCTGCTTCCACCTTTCCATCGGAGAAAAACAACCAAAACTGGATATCTCGGCTGGCACCAGCTTCTAGGTCGACATCTTGCACAACAAACGCGGCTTTGTCACCGTCCCATGTCGCATCAGGACAAACGGTTGTTATGCGGCGGTCCAATTGTTTGAAAATAGCCACGCCTTCAGCTGATTCTTCAAAACCAGACATCAGCTTCATTGAAAAACCAACTGATTTGATTGGGTCTGTCCCGGTGTTGGTGACCCGGAAAATGGCAATGATCGAGGTTCTGATGTCTGCATCATCACTGACTGGGGCCGCAAATAGCGAAGAAACTTTAAGGCTCTGGCCCTCGTTTGTAATGCCAACAATGGAGCTTTTGCTGAATCGACCTATGCGTGAGACATCCACCTTTTGGGCTTTACCAGCAATGGTTGCGTTGAAATGGATATCTGGAAAAGTCTTTAGTTTCGGTCGGTTGTAATCAGGTCCATAAGGTTCGTGAAGCACTGTTAGGGGGTAAGTTGTACCCAAAAAGGAAAAGGTGCGCCCATTAGCAACTGCATAATAGGCAAGCTCGTGGTGTTTGAGCACGGGTTCTGACTTGTTAAACTTCCAAGTAACCTCGTCGACCCAACCGTTAAATTCGGTTAATCCATAATCCTCGAACAGGTCACTTGCAGGTGGCTTTGGGCCTGCACGCCAAGGCGTGGCCTTTTGTGAAAATCCAGATTCGTCGCCAGAATCGTCGTCACCAAAAACGTCTTCAGTGGGGGTGTCATCTGATGCGTCTTGGATAGCATCATCCAAAGGGGTTGGCTCTGGGCTTTCACTACAAGAAACAGCAAAAACCAAGGATAAACCCGCCAAAATTGACCAATGTTTTTGATTAGATAGCCCCATCAACTCCCCCTTGTAAAACGGCAAAAGGACACCATCAAGGTCTGCATTGTAGTCATTTATCGCCCAGTGGCAAAAGCATATGCATTTTGGAACATGCGCAGCCAAGGACCGGCTTCGCCAGCAAACATGTCAGCAGGTCTGTAAGCTAGCTGGACGGCCCTGAAGGCACGCTCGGGGTGAGGCATCATGATTAGCACGCGTCCATCAGTCGTGGTAAAACCAGTCATGCCGCCAACAGAACCATTGGGATTTTCAGGATATTGCTGGGTGCAATTCCCATCATTATCAACGTAGCACACGGCGGCTAAGGCGGCCTTTTTGTCCTCGTCGCTTGCAAATGTCACAAGCCCTTCACCATGGGCCGATGGGACTGGGATGCGGGCCCCTTCCATCCCACGCAAAAGGACTGATGGCGATGGCATTATCTTGACGGTTGAGTACCTGGCCTCAAACTGACCGCTGACGTTCGCCATGAATCGTGGCCAGTGGGCTGCGCCATCAATGATGCTTTTTAGCTGAGAGATAGTCTGGCACCCATTACAAACCCCAAGTGTGAACGTGTCTTGCCTTGCAAAAAACCGGGTAAACATGGCTTTCATGGTTGGATTAAACAGGATTGACCTGGCCCATCCGGTACCTGCGCCCAACACATCGCCATAACTAAAACCGCCGCAGACGGTCAAACCAGTAAAACCGTCAAGATTTATTCGACCTGCTAAGAGATCGGTCATGTGAACATCTACTGCATCAAAGCCGACAGATGTGTAGGCGGCGGCCATTTCGACATGGCCATTTACGCCCTGCTCACGCAAAATCGCCACCTTTGGTTTAGTCAGATTCAAGTTGACTGGTTTTGGTAGCAAGTCATAAGTCAGCTTGTACTGCCTGCCTTTTGCGTCAGGCGATATCGCGTTTTCATATTCTTGCGTGGCACACGCCGGATTTTCGCGAATTGAGCGAATCTTGTATGACAAAGCGGACCACTGGCGACGCACGTCAGTAATGGTTGTCGAGACCAGGGTGGAGCCTTCATTTGATTTGAAAATCAGGTGGTTATCTGTTTTGACAGTACCCAACGTGAAACAGATGTCCAAAAGGCCATGCTTGTTTAGCAGGTCCAACACTGGTTCACGGTCGGCAACCTGAATCACAACACCCAATTCTTCACTAAAGAGCTGGGCTTTTGCTGTCGTGGAATTACCCGGCAAGGTGACTTCAAATCCACGACCGCCAGCCATCGCCATTTCTGAAAGAGTGATGAATAAACCACCGTCAGAGCGGTCGTGGATGGCCAAAAGCAGCCCTTTATCCACTAATTCCTGGATAGCGGACCAAAAAGCCTTGAACTTCGCAGGATCATCCAGGTCTGGGGCCTCATCGCCGACTTGGTTGTAGACTTGTGCTAAAGCACTGCCACCTAGGCGATTTTTGCCAGCTCCAAGGTCAACCAAGACCAAGCTTGAATCGACCGGTTTTAGATCCGGGGTCACCGTTTTGCGAATGTCTTGGACCGGTGCAAATGAGCTGACAACCAAGCTTAAAGGCGAGGTCTGGCGGCGATTTTGACCTGATTCATCCTGCCAGACACTGCGCATTGAAAGCGAGTCTTTACCTACTGGAATGGACACGCCGAGAGCTGGGCATAGTTCCATCCCAACGGCTTTAACGGTGTCAAAAAGCTGGGCGTCCTCGTTGTCCTCACCACAGGCACACATCCAGTTTGCCGACAGCTTAACGTTTCCAATTTCGCCAATATTTGCGCCGGCCAGATTGGTCAGCGCTTCGCCAATCGCAATACGACCAGATGCAGGGCCGCTTATCAGCGCGATAGGAGACCGCTCGCCCATTGCCATCGCTTCACCCTTGTATGAAAGGTAACTGGTGGCAGTCACAGCACAATCTGCAATTGGGATTTGATGTGGACCAACCAACTGATCCCTATGAACCAGACCTGTAACGGAACGGTCTGTGATAGTTATTAAAAACGATTTATCGGCAACCGCGGGCAGATTTAAAACCCGGTAAATGGCGTCTTCGATGGCGACATGTTCCAAATCGAGGGGTGGAGGTTTGACCTCGGCCCGTTGGATGCTTCGCTGCATTTTCGGGGGCTTTCCAAGCAACACCCTGATATCCATGTCGATTGGGCGGTCATTAAAATAGCTATCTTCAACCACAAGGCGCTCGTCACCAGTTGCCACACCTATGAATGCCACTGGGCAGCGCTCCCTTTTACACAGCCCTTCAAATAGCGCTCGATCCTTTGGATCTATGGCCAACACGTAGCGCTCCTGAGCCTCGCAGCACCAAATCTCCATGGGATTCATCGAAGGTTCCTCGTTTGGGATATCCCTAAGCTGGAAAATGGCGCCAGTGTCTTCAACCAGCTCTGGACAGGCGTTAGAAAGACCGCCAGCTCCAACATCGTGGATGCTTATGATTGGATTGTCATCCCCCATGGTGACGCATGCATCGATAACCTCTTGGCAGCGACGCTGAACCTCAGCATTTCCGCGTTGGACCGAGTCAAAATCCAAGGCGGCCTCATTTACACCGGTGTCCATAGACGACGCCGCACCACCGCCAAGACCGATGCGCATGGAAGGACCACCTAGCTGAACAATCAGATCGCCTGGTTTAAGCTTCTTTTTGTAAACCTGACTACGCCTGATGTTTCCCATGCCTCCAGCAAGCATTATTGGCTTGTGGTATCCACGATGACGACCGTTTACCAGATCTTCAAAGGTCCTAAAGAATCCAGCAAGTTGAGGACGACCAAACTCGTTTCCAAATGAGGCCCCACCCAACGGCCCATCAAGCATGATGGACAAAGGAGTCGCAAGTCGTGCTGGGTGCTTGGAATGCTCAACCTCCCAAGGCTGGATATGACCTGGGATGCGTAAGTTGGAAACCATAAATCCAGCCAACCCAGCCTTGCTCTTTGAACCAGTCCCAGTAGCGGATTCGTCGCGAATCTCCCCTCCAACACCTGTGGCCGCACCAGCAAATGGGGAAATCGCCGTTGGATGATTATGAGTCTCGACTTTCATAATCATGTCGATTTGGTCTTCTTGAAAGCTGTAGGAACCTTCGTCATTGATTTCAAAGGCTTGCACTAAATGCCCCTGCGCCACGCTTGAGTTGTCCTTGTACGCGACAAGCGTTCCTTTTGGACTGCATGCGTGGGTATGCTTGATCATCTGAAACAGGGTATGCTGTTGAGGCTCGCCATCGATTACCCAGTCGGCGTTAAAGATTTTATGGCGGCAGTGCTCCGAATTTACTTGGCCAAACATCACAAGTTCGCTGTCGGTGGGATTTCGACCAGCCTTTGAGTAGGCTTGGTACAGGTAGTCAATTTCATCATCTGATAAGGCCAATCCCATTTTCGCATTGGCCTTATGTAAGACGTCGATTCCACCATTTTTTAGATCAAAGACGACGCCTGGAGCCGGTGGCTGCGAGTAAAAGAAATTGTCAACGTCTTCATACACCCCCTCAGTCATCTTGTCATAAAGCAGGTCAAGCGCCTTGGCCAGATCGGCGGGCCCCAGCGATTTTCCAGCACTGTCCTTTACACAAAACGCTATGCCACGCTCAACTCGTCGCACCGCCGTCAACTCGCAATTGTGAAGGATGTTAATGGCTTTTGACGCCCAAGGAGAAATGGTTCCAAGCCTAGGAGTCACAAAAAAGCACCCTGGCAGCAGCGGCTCATCAGTTGCGTCAAGCAGCTCTAAAATCCTAGCCCTTATGGCTTCATTCAAGGGGACGTCCAGATCGAGCATATAAACGAAGCTTGCTGAAACCTGCTTAATCCCTGGAATTATCTCGCCCAGTGAATCAGCCAAGGCCTTGAGGCGAAAATCTGAAAAGGCAGCTGCCCCTTGAACTAGTTCCTGCATTGCTGTTGATTTCAAGGTATCCCTCCGCAAGCTTTCACGTGCCAATTAAACTACACAGATTTGATAAACATCAAAGTCCGCAGACTCTGATACCGCCAAATGACTTAGTGTGCAACTATTGGTTGCAATTATTGACTGCTAAGCTTAAAAACCGATTGCTTAGCCCATAATTCTAACCCGAATTGAGACCTAGGCTGGAGTATGGTAATTTTCAGCGGCTGTGCTGTGGGGCGGATTAAGCAATGTTTAAACAAAGAGCTATGGACAGGAACGCTGATCAGTTAAAACAGCCAGCTTGGGTTGATGGCGTTTTGGCCACAAAACCTGTTCCAGCACGGGCCTTTACTTTGGGTGAGGACGACAGGGTCTCAATCTCGGTTCCGCGCTTTGATGGCTACATCCTTAAACGGATACTTGTCCCTTTGTTAAAAAAGCCTAACTTCTCAATTCGCCTTGATCCCTTTGGTTCTTTTGTTTGGAAACATTGTGATGGCAGCAAAACTGGCGAAGAAATCGCGCAGTTGCTTGCCGATCAGTGGCCTGAAGAAACGGAAATGCGCTTGCGTTTGGCCATGTTTTTGAGGCTGCTTTTGGGTCAAGGCCACTTGGCGGATTCAAGAGCCCCTCAAAAGTGAAGGAATTTCCAGCTGTTGCAGACTGACTCAACTACCAAACGCCAGTAGTCAAGTACTCGTGGATGGATTGTGCGGCACGGCGCCCTTCGCCCATTGCCAAAATGACCGTGGCTGCCCCTAGGACAATGTCGCCACCTGCCCAAACGCCACGCATGGTCGTCTTGGCAGTTTCAGGATCGGCCACAATGTTGCCCCACTTGTTGGTGGAAAGCTCTGGAGTGGTCTGGGTAACAATCGGGTTTGGACCATTTCCGATAGCCACAACCACCACGTCAGCTGGGATCACAAACTCGCTGCCCTGAATCGGAACAGGTCGTCGTCTGCCACTGGCGTCAGGCTCGCCCAACTCCATCTTCAGGCATTTACAACCAGTAACCCACCCCTCTTCATCACCCAAAATCTCGATTGCATCTTGTAGAAGTCTAAACTCGATGCCCTCTTCCTTGGCATGGTGAATCTCTTCGATTCGAGCAGGCATTTCAGCCTCGGAACGCCGATAAAGGATCGTCGAGGTCTCGGCACCAAGACGCAAGGCTGTTCTAGCAGAGTCCATGGCCACGTTTCCGCCACCAAAGGTCACCACGTTGCGCCCACGCAAAATGGGAGTGTCCGACTCGTGGGGAAAGCCATAAGCGTTCATCAAGTTGGCCCTAGTCAGATACTCGTTGGCAGAATAAACGCCAAGATAGTTTTCGCCAGGAATCTTTTTAAACATGGGCAGGCCGGCACCAGTTCCAACAAAAACCGCGTCGTAGCCTTCGTCAAACAGGTCAGCAATCGACTTGGACTTCCCAATGGCCACGTTGAACTTTATCTCAACGCCAAGCGCCCTTAGACCATCAACTTCATAATCGACTATCTCTTTGGGAAGCCTGAATTCTGGAATGCCATAAACTAGCACACCACCTGCCCGATGAAGTGCCTCATAGATGGTGACTTGATGACCCAAAAGGGCCAAATCCCCTGCAACTGTAAGGCCTGCAGGTCCTGCTCCAACCACGGCCACCCGCTTTCCAGTCTTTTTAACCTCAACCGGCTTGTGCACAGGATTATGCTTGCGGTCCCAGTCCGCAACAAAGCGCTCCAGGCGCCCGATCTTGACGCTCATGTCCGTGGATTTATGGGATTTAGCGACCATACAGTGCGCTTCACACTGCTCTTCTTGAGGGCACACGCGCCCACAGACTGCCGGCAAAATGTTGGTCTGCTTAATCCTGAGTGCCGCCTCATGGAATTTCCCTTCAGCGACTAGTGCAATAAATCCAGGGATATCAACCGATACAGGGCATCCCTTCATACACGGAGGGTTTTTACAAAAAAGGCACCTAACGGCCTCGGCCATTGCCTCTTGTTCAGTGTATCCCAGCGGGACCTCGTTGATATTCTGCCTGCGCACCAGCGGGTCCTGAGACGTCATAGGAACAGGCTTGATCTGCAGTTTTTCACGGTTAGTAAGTTTTTCAGCCATGACTTGTCCCCCCGTCCAAACGACACAGATGCCTAGACTCGGCCTCATGCCGCGAATACATCTTCTGGCGCCTCATCATCTCGTCAAAATCAACCAAGTGACCATCAAATTCAGGCCCATCAACACACACAAACTTGGTTTCACCACCCACTGTCACCCTGCAGCCACCACACATCCCAGTCCCATCGACCATGATGGTGTTTAAGCTGACCAACGTCGAAACACCGTACTCCTTGGTAAGCTTGGAGACCATTTTCATCATGATGGGCGGCCCAATTGCGACCACCAAATCTATCTTGCGGCCCGCATCAAGGAGGCGCTTTAAGGCGTCTGTAACAAAGCCTTTTTCACCATATGACCCATCATCGGTGACGATGACCACTTCATCACTGGCGGCCCTCATCTCAGGCTCCATGATGATTAGGTCCTTATTTCGCGCACCCATAATTGCGATAACTTCATTGCCTGCGGCCCGCATCGACTGGGCAATTGGATGCGAAGGCGCCACACCGATCCCGCCGCCCACGATGGCCACGGTGCCGACTTTGCTGATGTGAGTTGGCATACCCAAGGGGCCGGCCACATCTGATATCTCGCCACCTGCTTCAATTCGGCTCATTTCAATGGTGGTCTTGCCCACAACCTGATAAATCAAGGTGATGGTCCCTTTTTCCTTGTCTGCATCAGCAATAGTCAAGGGGATGCGTTCATGGCCCGCTCCAGGGCGCACCATCACAAACTGTCCCGCCTTGCGGTACTTCACCACATCTGGCGCTTCAACCACCATGCGATATACGTCTTTAGCAATCTCATGGTTCTCAAATACCTTTGGCATGGTCACCTCCAAACTAGGTCCACAGTCGCCTGGCACAGCGAGGCCAGCATGTTTAACATTACTTAGGTTTAATTAAAACCAATAAAGCACATGGAGGGGGCAGAAGATCAAACTTTGTGAAGGCTGCATGAATTTATAACAAGTCGGTGGGGCTTAGCTGCTAATCTGAGCCTTTTGATATCAGGCTTTGAATCGCTTCGTTGCGAGCTCTGACTTCTTCTTCAACTATCTTGCTTAATGTGGCCTTTTCCACCAAGTTCCCATCCTTGGCGGCCTTGGCCTTCAATGCGGCGTACCATTCGTGGTAAACGGCTTGGCGCTTCAAAGGCAAAAGCTCTTCCTTAACCTTTGCGATTGCCTCGGCATCAGGCCCACTAGGCACAACCGCAGACTCAAGGCGGATTATGAATTGGCTATCACCAACGCGCTCAATGTCTGGCAGCACAGGCTTTTCAATGGTCAGGGTGCGAATCTTTTTTGCAAGCTCTGGATTGTTACCGATACCAGGGATGTCATCTGGATTCCAGCTAACCAAGGTTGTAAGGCCGGTTGGCATGTCTGGCATATCGCCTGTTTCGCCAAACCTAACGGGGTTGTGTGGGGCGAATTGTGAGTTAATCTGCGCCGCAATCTCGGCCATTGGCATCTCGGCATTGGCCTGGACTTTCGCTAAAGCATCATTTGCAACCGAGTCAGCCTTTCCTTTTGCCCGCTCCAGCGCCAGCAATTCAAGCGCGATTGAGTTCTTGACGTCGTCAAATCCTCTGGCCTGCGCAGGACGAATGCCATGCAAATAGACAATGTAGTAGCCAGAGTCACCTTCGATGACCTTGGTCATCTCGTTTGGCGCCATCTGACTGATTGCGTTTGCAACTGCCGGATCAAGTAAAGCGGAGATGGTTGCGAGCTCAAGAGCCGTCTGATAGCGGCCACCATTGTCCTTGGTGGAGGAATCATCGGAAGAAGCCTTTGCCAAGCGTTCAAATGTGGCGGCACGATCACCAGTGGCGGTGCCTTCCAGTTCAGCCAACAAGGCCTCTGCCGCATGCTTTGCATCAGCGCGACCTGCAGCCATGGCCTGGCGGGTTTCCGGGTCTTCAAAAGCGGCCATCATGCGCTTGGATGCGGCAGATTTTTTGAGCATCGAAATGTCGTACCCTGTCTGAATCTGATAGGAGGCCTCGTTATCCTCAAAGAATTTCTTGGCGGCGGCTTCATTATTTGCAAGCCATTCCTGAGCCTCAGCCAAAGTTGGCTGCATGGCTTCAGCCAAAAGCGTCGGGGAAATTTCCAAATAACGATACGAACGAGTATTGCTGGCACGAATTGCGGCCTCAGTTGCCTCACGTTCGGTCACAACCACTGGCGCAGTAATCATTTCAATCATGCGCTCACGCAGGATTTCACGGCGAACAAAGTCCTCAAACCGACCCAAAGTGGTTCGCAGGCCATAACGCACGAAGTTTTGATAGGAATCCTTACGGAATTTACCAGTCGAAGGGTCTGTAAACTCTTTTAGCACGCGAGCCCGGATTTCATCAGGGGTAGCTCTTAGACCATTTGCCTGGGCCACCTCGGACACCAGGATCGTTTCGATCAGGTCATCCGCAACCTTCCTGACCTTAACAGAAGCAACCTGCCTAGGGTCCTGGTTATACAGCATAAAACCTGGCTCACCCTTAAACCTAAAGAAACGAGTTGATCGGTACATCATCTCTTCTTGGTAGCCAGCAGGACTAAACATCTTTGCAGGAGAAGGCGGGTCCAAGGTCAGCGCCAACCCCATGTAAAGCAACGAAGAATCAATATTTTGGCCATCCAGCTCAACCAAGACAGAAGCTGGAGAGCTACCAGCCTGTCCACAACCAGAATCGCCAGCTCCGCCCATATTAAAGGTGAAGACGAAGACAATGATGATGATCCCGAAAAGAACGTAGATAATCACCGACTGGGAGTATTTTCGCAAAAGTCCAAGCATATCCCCTCTATATCCTAGGCCAAAAGGGAGCGCGATTTTACAGCACAAGGTGTGAAATGGCAAGAGGCTTGGCGGCGCGAGGGCGAGGGCAGGGACGGGGAGAGGAGGCAGGAGACTAGGGCGCGGACCTCACCAAACGAAAACCCAAATAGACTCGGCGTTCGTCAGGCGAGTAGTTGTTGCGAAAAACCACGCGTGTACGGCTTTCGTCGCTGCCCCAACCGCCACTACGATTTACCCGGTTAAAGCCTGTCGCAGGTCCGGTTGGATCTGTGCAGTTGGATGAACAAGTGCTGTAGTAGTCCTCGCTGTACCAGTCGTAAAC
>Ga0116146_1002166_pt1 | contig 18046 bp, 21 predicted proteins | sample AD_JPNHG2_MetaG_FD_89748 | JGI IMG/M metagenome (GOLD analysis project Ga0116146, IMG submission 89748) | Active sludge microbial communities of municipal wastewater-treating anaerobic digesters from Japan - AD_JPNHG2_MetaG | ecosystem: Engineered > Bioreactor > Anaerobic > Digestate | place...
CCCGCCTGAAATCGCTACGCCAGCCCCACCTAGAGTCGGATACACTGTGATTTCCACTTCCGATGCCAAGGCCGACTGAGCGAATATGAACAGGGCCATCACCCATGATGTCGTCAATCCCCCATTCCTTTGCTAGGAGTCCAGCCCTTGAGTATCTGTTCATGCCTGTCAACGAGCTTCACAAGGCCGTCATGTCCGTTACCGAATACTGCCGTGCGAACCTCGTCATACCTTTGGCATGCCGCTTCGAACTCCGTTTGCAGGCGTGTTATCGCAATCTTCATGGCAAAGTAGGCACCGATGATTGTTCCTACGAACGTGATGGCGCCGCCAACGATGAAGATAATCCAGTTCGAGATAAGTGCAGGGTCAGCGTTCATGGCTGCCATCTCCAAAGCACACGTAGGGTTATTACCACCGCCTCTTGACTTCTCGGAAGAAGAAGCTGACGGAACGGGCTGATTTTTCTGCAATCATCGGGAAATACGTGCACACTTGGAACGTATCTGCTGATGCGTTCATGTACGCCATCACGCCGCGCACCGCAGTGGAGTCGCCGCCTGCATGGGGCACCACCATCTTGAGCGAGTCGGATATGCCCGGTGTCGAGATGTTGTATACCTGCCCTCTCACGATTTGCTTGACTACTGAATAGAGAGAGCTATCGTTTGCAGTGGCGGCGGTTCTGGCTGACAGGTAAAGCGCGAAGTATTCCGGGCGCGGAGAGAACTCGGCAGGGTCTTGGCGGCTTGTGGGCCAGCCGATAGGCTTGCCCGGAACCACAAGCGTATCAATCCGTAGTGTCCGTCCCGCAATAGCGTCCATATTAAGCGAGTCGCCAGAATGAGACACCCACCTTGCAGCCCCTAGCCACATGAACTCTGCGGACGCTGTTTCAGCGGAGAGGGCCAGCGCGATTAGGCAGAAGAGAAGTTTCTTCATCTTTGTCATCCTTCGAGTAGAAGAGGCGAGGCGCCTCTCCGCTGAATCCTGTTAAGCGACCTTCGGCTTTTTTGTGCCTTTGAACGCTGCGTAGATCGCGTTGATGAACGGAACAAGAACGAACAAGAGGTCGATGAGCGAGTTCAGTACGTCCTCGACGATACCGACGAGAACCCGAACGGCAACCTGCAAGGCCATCTTCGCTTCTTTAGCCGCCGCTTCATCCATCTGCCCGTCCTCGCGGAGTTTTGCCACAATCTCCCTGATTCGGGCCGTCTCGCTCTTCCATCGCCGCGGCACGTTGGTCACGATGTCAACGAACCCACGACCCGCTGCGATTAGAGCCTTCAACTCTGCTTTGCTCAGTAGCTGGATAACCAGCATAGCGCCATACACCATGCCTCCGGTCATCCCCAGTTTTGCGGCAACCCACGTCGCCGCTGCCATTACGACTTCCATGTTGCTACTGCCCCTTTCTGTTCAACGCGAAGGTGAGTGTGTCTGCCAGCATGTCCCTTTTTGGAAACTTGATTTTGTCCGCGCTGACGCCCTCGGCAATGAGGAACTGCATCGCCATAGCTTCTGCTTCTTGTCGGCACATGGAGTATCTGTCGGGCATGTTCCGCACAATAGCCACGTCAGCCGCCATCACCCAGTTGAAGAACGAGTCGTAAACCTCTGGCCAGATGTATCCTGCGTCTGGGTCGGTCGAAGAAATGGTCGGCATCGAGCGCAAGTAGGTGATTTGCAGGGAGATATTCTTTTTCCCTACTGTTTGGTAGCTATATGGGTAGAGTTCGAGGCAGACCTTGTTGGATTGCCCATCGAACTTTATCGTGTAGTACTTTGGGTTCTCTCCTGTTTCCGCCGTTGCTTCCGTCTTGTTGAATTCCGGTTTGAGAATCATCTCTTCCCACGGCACGAACGAAATCACTCGGTAGCTACTAGTCGTACCGCGCTTCGCCAGCACGCTCTTGATTCCGTATGTTCGTGGCGAAAGGCTGGTATCGAGCGTCTGAATCTCAATCGAATCTGTCTGCCCGGTGAGTTCCGTAACCTCGCGCAGGTAGGGCCATCCATCGGGATGCAGGGTTGCGAAGTAGCGTGCGTTAGCGTTCAGCATCGCGTCCCATGTCGGCGGTATCTCGGTCGTAGCGGTGTAACCAACGTCGCTCATCCCAAAGATGCCGCCCACAAATGTCCGCACTGCGGTATCACGAGTAAAACTTGCCATTTACCAGTTCTTCCTGTCGCGGCGCATTTCGTTGACACCTGAAAATAATGGGTCACGCGGAATTTCGAATGAAATGTTTGCCGGCATGTCGAGAGCATCCTGTAATTCCGCCAGCTTCTTGTTGTAGTACGCCTGAGCCACTTGCACGTCGGGAGGGTATCGGTTCACTATCGTGGGCGCGTAGCGGTTGATGTAGTCCCACACTTTCAGCAGCGCACCGGAAATCACCATTTCTTCGTAATCCACATTCATCAGAAGAACGTCGTCGTCGTCGTCAAGTTCGTGCGTCTTGAAATGCCCCACCGTAATCGTGCTTTCAACTGAAATTGGTGCTACCGTGTGAAGCGACCGGCCACTCCCCCAGATACCAAACACGAAGCGCCCGTCGCAATACGCCTGATTCAGGTCGCCACCGTCATACAGTACTCTGCGGCGAAGAACGGAGGGTACGTCGAGTTGTATCCACGTACCCTCTATTGTTCCATCAGCCGTCCCGCCAGACAGAACCACGCCGCGCCCGCGCCAATCGGTGATGGTAGTTGTTGCCATCTCCCGCGCGTTCGCCGTCCACGTCAAGGTTGTTTCCGTGTACGTTTCTGGGAACATGAACTGGCTCATCAGGGCCTTGTATGTGTGCGCCACGGCATTTCGCGGCACGTCATACGGAATCGCAAACCCCGGAAGCCTCTCGCGGACAGCGTCGGCAGCCTGCCTAAATGTCATCGGTCGGACACTCCATGAATCCGTCGAATGTCATGTCGGGATACTTTTCCGCAAGCAGCCCCTTCAACTCGTCGAATCCCTGTTGCCTTACGTTCGGGATGCCGAGCAGGTTGAGAATCCGCTGGCGGTTTTCCTTGGTCTTTGGCAGTCGATGGAGCCAGTCTTTTCCAGCTGGCTCCGGTTCGATCTGCACAACTTTTTCGGGCGCCGCTTCCTTGACCGGAGCAGGTTCTGGTTTCGGAAGCGCGGCCTCGTCAATGACATGCCATCCAAACGGAGCGATTTCCCCGTCATACAGCGTCCATCCTCTTCGTTGCAGAATGGCAGCCTGCCGCGGATTGAATACCGGCATACAGTACTCGCCGTGATAGGCTTTTCGCGGGAGAATCGTGACCTGATAATGCTCCCTGCGGTCGGGCGTCAGCAGCGAGAAGCGTTTGCCGTGCAGTTCTTTCGGCGCTCGGAGAACGGTTGCAGTGGCGTGAATCGCTACCAGTTTGGCGTAGTCTTTGTCCACGATGAACTCCTAACGTTTGAACGGGTAGAGCGACAGAGCGAACACGTAGTGCTTCAAGGACAACGTATCAGCCGCAGCATTTGTGGCAATCAAACGAATGTAACGGTAGGTCTGCGGAACCTGTGCCCTACTGATACTTGCTACGTAGATGCCGGTGTTGCCCTCAGTTGTGAGCGAAGAACTAATCGTATTCGCTGTGGCGGCTGTGGTTGGAACCCATGTAGTGCCGTCCCTACTGACTTGGTACTTGACGGTACACGACTGAGAGTTCGTACTAGACGCATCAGCCACCTTGTATAGCGACACGATTTGAAGCGAGTCGTGAGCCTCAGTCAGAGACCCCGAAGCCTTGTAGAGTTGCACGACGTGAGTGTCGGCGGTGGACGGGACGAGTTCGTAAGCAGGGACAGTCTTGGCAGCTACCCTATTTGAGTAGAGCGAGCGGCCAATGAGGGTGATGCGCGGAATGTAGGTGCTGTCATTGCTTACATCGTCTATGTCGGCAGAGTTTCCAGAATCGCGCCCTGCGATGATAAACCTGACGTACTTGAAGTTCGGCGGGATAGCCGTGCTGGCAAGGTAGTTAGTCCTTACGACCGTGGTATCCTTACCAAGCGTGCAGGAGTCAGAGAATGACGCAGTTGGCGTAGTGGGGTACCACGTCCTGTTGTCCTCGCTCATCTGGATTTTCACGTCGATTTTCGCAGAGTCGAGGCGCGCTTCTTGTGTTGCTCTATTTCCAGACGCCCCTACGACTTTACTCATGTTCTTCAACTCAATGATAACAGCCCAATCGTCCACCTGAATCGGGTTGGAGATGCCGGGAAGTATCTGCATGACTGCCGACGTGTCGATTCCAGTGAGGTAGACTTTCATTGAGTCAGTCGAGGCGGACGACGTGATGCTTGTCGTCACGCTTTTCTCAACCGCCAACGTGGACGCAACAGCGTGATTGACCCATCGAACTCCCAAGCCAACCAGAAGCCCGACAGTAGCCACGAGTGCGATAAAACCAAGTTTCTTTGCCATTGTTATGAGCCTCCGATTGGAGTGTTGGGGAGCGGAATTGGTACCGCCCCCCAGATCAGTGCGTGTTCACCGCCTAGACTATAGGCGCGGTGTAGAAGAAGTGCGCGTGCCGGTCGATGTCTTCGACGCCGGTTTGCGCCGAGTCAATCTGAGCGTTCTTGATGAGGCCGAATCCGGTGTGAATCCAGATACCGAAGTACTGCTCTGCTGTTCTCGGAGTTGCGCCATCAACAAGCCATGTGTCAACGTCAACCGTCTCGGTGTAGGGAACCTGACAGAGGCAGTTCGCCCCTACCATGAATCCCTCGACCTTCACGTAGTTTTGGCTGCCGTTGCAGTCAATCACCTCGCAACGAAGCGGAGTGCGCTGCGGGTACATGTGGCTGTTGGCGTGCGGGAACGATGTGTTGATAACGAGATTGCCATCAATCATGGCAACTTCGTTATCGCGGCCTTTCCAGAACATGTTGTTGAGGCCGCGCACACCGGCATAGGTCTCGCGGGTTTCCCAGTCCTCATGATGCGTGAGGGCGTAGAACCCGTTGGCCTCGACGAACAGGATGTATCCGCGTCCTGCGCTTGGCATCCCTGCCTGAGGATTCAGGGCAGGTGGTGCAACACCCCTGTTACGAAGGCGAGCAGCGCAGGCACTAACGGCTTTAGGGTTGATACCGTTCGTCTCGTTCATTGTCGCGTACGTGTTGGAAGTGACGCCAACTATGTATCCGGGGTCGGCATCGGAGCAGAAAACCGCACATGCTCCGGTAGAGCCTTCTCCGTATCCATCCTTCGCAACACCAGACGCGCTTTCAAACGTTGTGGTGCTGGTAAATGCCTCTTCCATCGTAGCAATGAGTTGAGCATCGGTGTACGAGTTGAAAGGCACGTCGGTTGTCAGAGGGGGGAACGTGAACCCGCCTGCGCTCATTGTGCGGAACGCCCACCTCTCTTCGTACGGAGTCCACCACCGTGCGAGTTTGCGGGCGTATGACGCGCCGAGTTTCTGCGGGGTAAGAACCTGCTCTTCCGGCCTAAGCAAGAGAGCCTGCTTCACGGTGTGGCGAGTGACGTTGAAGTAGCTTTCCAGTTGCACCGCGGGATTGTTTTGCCTGCGCACCCGGCCAGGAATGCCGTAGGCATACAGTTCGGTGTCAACTACGCCCTTGAACGTCCCGAATCCCCTGCCTGCCGCCGCAGCGTGCCGATAGATCGGTGCGTCGCCGTTTGGGTCGCCAGAGGAGAGGGTCGTGAAGTGCGCTGATGTCCAGTGACTCTCCAGCCACGGCTCCAGAAAATAGTCGGGCGAAGAGTTCGTGCCGAGGGTATGGTAGGAGTTCCCTCTGTCGTTCGTGGCTGCCATGTTGTTACCCTTTCATCTACTCAAGAAGTGTTTTTATTGAGAATGTCGAGCCGTCGTCGCAGCCTTGCTGTAACGCGCTCTTCTACTGTGCCATGCGGTTCATTTTCTTGTGAGACTTCCGCTCCAACCGTCATCGGTGCTGGTGCGGTGTTCCCACGAGCTTTCTGAACCTGACTCGCCCATCGCAACTGCTTCGCTTGCGTGGCTGACGCCTGTGCGGTGGTATTCGATTGCGACTTGATTTGTTCCGCCTCGAACACCGTCTTCGCCAGACTGAGGAGATCACCGAGCGACTTGCCCTCGAACAGCGAGGCGCCAAGGTTTCCAAAGAGAGCTTCGGCCTTTGCATGAATCGTAGCCCTTTGCTCCTCAGGCACGTCGTTCTGGTCGAACCACGCGGCTTCGTACTCGCGCACGGCCTGCTCTTCTTTGGCTTGCTGGATAATCTTCTGCTGTTCTGCCAAAATGGATTCTGCATGAGCCTTCGCCCGCGCTTCTGCCTCCGCCATTATCTGGGAAAGGGTCACCAGAAGGTTCTGATTCACCTCTGCCAGCACCGCGGCTTTTCTCGCGGCGTATTCGTCGTCGGTTTCTTCGGGGCGCTGTTCCGGAATGTCAGGAATAAGCGGCTTAGCGGTAATCTGTTGCTTGCGAAGTTGCTCCAACTGGTCGAGTTGTGGCTTGAGACGCGCCATTACCTCTGCTTCGGCCTGCTGTCGGATTTCAAGCTGCCTTGCGGCAAAATCCGCTTCCATTTGCCTCCTGATCGCAGCCGCCTGTTCGTACTTTTGAGTGCTGGCCTTCTGCATCTCCTTGACGTTCGTAAGCTTTTCAAGGTCTGCAAGCAAGTCCTCCGGCTTCTCGAACTCAATGCGCTTGTCGCCAACCTTCAGGGCCATCTTGACGACGTTGCCTGAATCATCAACGACTTCTTCAAAGAGCGATGCCGGATTGAACACATCGTCCTGTGCGTCCTGCGTCTCTGGCGTCGGAGCGGGCGCTTCCGTTTCCGGCTCACCATCGACACGAGCAGGGGCTTCCTCCTCTTCCACGTCTACCGGCGCGTTGCCCTGCATACGTGCAAGGACGCGCTCTTCGACGCTGAGTTCTGGCGCCTGTTCGACGACGGCGTTGGCTTCTGTTTCTGGCATTGTGATTTATCCTTATGCTGCCGCCACAGCAGCAGGTGCCGAAGGATTCGGAGCAGTCTGCTGGGCTGGTTGTTGTGCCTGTAAGAACGGGGTTATCGCCCCCGCTATCGCTTGGTTGAATTGCTGTCGTTGCTCTTCTGGAATCTGTGCTACGAGTTGTGCAAGTTCCGCCATGAACCCATCTGAGAACCTGAGCCTGTCCCACTTCTCCTTGTCATAGAACTGCTCATCGCCCCACATCATCTGTTCCTTGATTTCGCGAGGCACCGCCGTACTCTGTTCGAGTTGCGCGGCAATCTGCAACATCTGCATCCGGTCTGCCTGCTTCTCCTTGTATTCCCGCTCAATCGTAATCTTCACATTCACGTCGGCAACCGTGATGTCGTTCACCCCGATACTCATGGCCTCAGGCCCCAACATCGGGTCTGCTGATATTTCTCTGATGAGTTGTTCCACGGCCTCGGTGTTTTCGTAGTCCACCGGGATAGACTCCATATCCGCTTCTTCGTCGCCCTCGCTCTTCGGGAATATGCGGAGCGAGTTCGGCATCTCCGGCCCGCCGTTCGTCATCAGTTCGTCGAGAATCGGGCCAGCGATTTGCGGTGGCAGCATCTCGTTTACTGGCAACCCTATCCGTCCACCCACGTCCATCGTGGAGAACGGCATTACCCAGTGTTCCTTCACCATGTCGAGCATCATGCGGCCCACTTCGGTCGCAACGAAGTCCATGTTGATTCGTGAACGCCGTTGGGCCAGCAGGGTAGCGTTTTGCAGAGAGTTGATTGAGTTCGTTGATAGGCGGGAGGTTCCGGGGACGTTACCAGTTACCGCGTCGTTCACACCGGAGATGTCCTTGTTTATCATCATCATGGATTGGAGCATGGTCGTGAACTCGCCAAAGTTCGGTATGGTCACGTTGGCGGTTTTGAACGCATCCCCCACGTTTTGCAGTTGACCCTTCTTGACGTCTACCGTAACCACGGAACCGCCAGACTCGATAATCTCCCGCTCGTCTGGGCCAATCACGTTCCCGTCCACGAAAATCAGCCGGCCTATCTTCGCCACGCTTGCCATGACAGACAGGATGATGGATAGCATGAGGTTGGTTGCGTCCTGAATGTCAAGCAGGGTGCAGAGAGGTGGTTGACCGTAGGGACTGTCCTTGGTCATCCCAGAGGTCATCAGTACGTAAGGCGGGAGTGCGTATTTGTAGGCTCCGTATGCCAGTATCACGGTATGGACATCGCCTTCAACTCCGTAACTTGGGTCGAGGGCAAAGGATGCGTAGTACCATTTCTTGCGCCTGACACCATCGTTGCCTCTTTTTACCTCGCTCCACGTAAAGTCGCGGAAGCGTATGAGGTCGTCGGAGTTGGGGTCGATGGAGTCCAAGGCGCGTGGTTGGGTAACGTTGCTTTCAGCGCGGAGTATGTCATCCGACAGCATACTCTCGTCCGTGCCAACACCAGAATACTGGAATTCCCCCATTCCGCCGCCTCGTAGTCCCTTGAGCTTGTTGATGCCAGCCTTTGAATCTGGATACATGGCGATCAGGTCGCCGCGGGAACGCAGGTAGTCGTGTATGATGTATGGGGAGCCAAGGAGTCTGTCGTACGGCTTGTTGGAGAACGGGGAAATCATAAAGGAGCCGGGTATCATCCGTTCGAGCGTTATTGGCGGTAGGTCTGGATCGTCGAGCGTGTCGATGGAGCAGCGGATTCCCGCAAATCCACATTCCAGCATGTCTTTCCCAAGGTCGAATATCTGCGCCTCGAAGAAGTTGCGCTCTTGCAGGGCTTCGAGGATGTCTTTGAGGGCTGCAGTAACTGGTGTCTCTTTGTGGTCTTTCGACTCCACAACCGAGCGATACATACCCTCCGCCAGCATTGCCGCGAGACGCGTGATGACACCCTTCACGACGTTGATGACAAAGTATTGCTTCTCTGCGTCATCTGGGAGATTGGGAGACTGACGACCGGCGAGGTAGTCCGTGGCAACCTTGACCTGCTTCTTCCACGTTGTCCACGCCTTTGAGTTGATCGACTGGTCGTAGGCGTTGCGCATCTTGGCGAGAATACGTTTTTCCAGTGCGGTCATCCCAACCTACCTGTGTGCTCATGAATATCAAAATTGATACTACGTATTGCGCAAGATAATACAGGTGGCGGGAAAACTTGTCAAGCTTTTTAATGCGGATTTTGGGATAGAAAGAGGATGAATCTCGATTTTATGGGCGTTACAGGCTGTGATTGAAAGGGCTAGTATTGGAGTCGGTAGGCATACTCAAAGAGGGGGCCGAAGACGATGATGTAGAAGAGGAGAGTTACTGCAAGCCAAACGAAGGGAGCGAGGGCGTGGTCTCTCGCCCTCACTCTAACCCCCTTGTGTCCTTGATTGCCCGCGCCGTTGAGCCAATGAATGCAATGCGTCCATTTCGAATCACGATGCACAGCCGGCACAACCGCTCGACTGTCTGCATGTTGTGGCTGGCGAATATCACAGTTGCGCCGTCCCTCGACAGGCTCTCCATCTTGTAGATGCACTTTCGGCGAAACTCAGGGTCGCACGCTTCCAGTTTATCGTCCACGAGCAGGATGTCGCAAGGGAAATGGGTGGCGATTGCGAACTCAAGGCGCATTGCCATTCCACATGAGTAGTGATTCACCGGAATATCCATGAACGGCTCAAGCCCTGCAAACTCAGCTATTTCCTTTACCTTGGCTTCAATCTCGCGCTTCTTCATTTCAACAGCTTTTCCAGCACGAACCACGTTGTCCCTGCCGGTAGCCAGCTTCCCACAATTCACTCGGAAGAGGTTCGGAGTTTCCAACACGTAGTTCGTCCGCCCTACCGTTACAACGTCGCCACCAGTTGGGTAGTCCAGTTTCGCGAGAATCCTGAGCAGTGTGCTTTTGCCGCCACCGTTTGGGCCGATAATACCTATCGTCTCACCGCATTTTGCGTGGAATGTGATGTCACGAAGCGCCCACACCTCTTCTAACTTACCACCAGGAGAGTAGTTCATTGGAAGGCAAAGCATCACATTGGCTGCTTTTCTCCACGCGCTTACTGTTGAGGTTCCATCTCCGACTACATACCGCTTGCTCACACGCTCGCACTGAAGAACCACTTCGTTCGCGATATCTTCTTTCTGCATGATTAAATCCCTCTTGGTTGTGTTACCCCTGTCGAGAACTACCTGTTCATCAAGCGTCATAGATTTCCCTCAGCATAAGGAACATCTGGGTCTTGCGGAGTGGATACAAGACGTACCAAAGGGTGATTCTGAAGAGAAACGCCAAAAGATTAACTGCTCTATTACCGTGATAATGAAAAGATGGCTTGTTGTGCAATTCGTTGTAGCAATCCACAAATCCCAGTCAGCGCAAAAATCACAATCCTCACGGAAACCGCCAACCTTCCCAATCACATCTCGTGTGACTACGACGGAAGAAATACATGCTGGAGAGTCCAGTATGACGTTTTTTATGGCTGGCTCCGCGCAGGTAAACACCATATCGCCGTAGTCCATGTCGTGATACGCCATAGATGCATTTGGATTAGCTTTCAACGCATCAAGGCATATTCTGAGCTTGTCAGGAAGCCATTCATCATCGTGGTCAAGAAAGGCTATAATCGACCCAAATGCCGATTTGACAGCATTGTTCCTTGCGGCTGCCATGCCCGCATTGTTCTGCCGCACATACCGAACTCGCCCGTCGTAGAGATATTTTTTACAGACGAGTTCTGTATCGTCGGTTGAGCCGTCATCTACGATGATAAGTTCCCAGTCCTGAAACGTTTGATTCAGAACTGACTTGATTGCCCTGTCGAAGAAGCCATGACTCGTGGCATTGTAAGCTGGCATCACAACGGACACAAGTGGCTCCTGCATGACTACCTCCGGAAGTACAGATGCACGATTTTTGCCACAAAATCATCCCACATAGGCTTCGCATGTGGGCCGCACTCCAACATTACGACCCATGCAACAATCATCGCCCATAACAAGAATGAGATGATAGTCCACTTTCTGCTCATCGTCGTAACCACAGGATTGCGGCTACCATGAGGAACGCGTGGCCGATGGTGATTACGTACCGCAGTGCCTTGACCAGCATCATCGCTACCCCTACTTTCTGGTGAAAATCGCTATGCTTGCTCTGCTGCATACGGTATTCGGCCACGTCGTCACAAATCCAGCGAAGTCGTACTTGTCGGAGAACCACTGCGGTATCTCATTATCGAAGAACCAGTCAGGAAACATCACTACCACGTCGGGCTTTTCCTGCGTGATATTCTGTTGGATAGTCCTCGGAGTCGTTACCAATCCGCACAAGTCTACCACGCGCCTGTTCCCAAAGAACCCGATAGCACCTACATCACTCGCGGCGATTACAGCGTTGGGTGGTGTTTGTTCTGCGATGCGCTTCCCGATTGCGACCTGCATCTCGGTGATGTTACGGACGTTGTGGCCAGTTACTATCACACGGTCATTGAGGAGGATGAGTGTCCACACCACAGTGACAATGATGATTAACTTCGCTCCCACCCGATGCCCTACCGTTCTTACTCCAGCTACGAAAAGCAGGAATACCCACGGCAGTGTTGGCATCAGGTATCGAGCGTGAGTGCTGGCATGTGGCGTTCCGAACGAGCATATCACGATGAACGCAATGAGCCAAATCACGAACGGCCACATCTTCGTTCGCCATGACACAGCGAGTCCGATTATAAGTCCGGCGAGAAGAGTGATGGGGTGGCTGAGGCTGTATCCTCGAAACGGCAAACCGTAGAGGTTGGCGGCTTCCTTAAGCCAACACCACAATCCGAACGAGTATCCCGCTTTCGACGAAACCGTATCGGGCACGAACGCGCTGGCAACAATCATATTGAAGCACACGTACAACATCATCGGCGTCACAACTGGCACGAGTGACCGCAACCAATCCTGCTTGTCAACGATGACGTACGCGATCATCACGGCAAGAAACAAGACTGACTCAGGCCTGATCCATATCGACGCGGACAGGATTCCAAGTCCTATTTCTGGCCTGCGTTTCAGCACGAACCACGCGCCAAAAACAGACATCGTAAGGGCCAGCATGATTTCCATGCCGCTGACGGTCGCCCACGCGAGAGATGGGGACAGAACAGTAACAAGAGCAGCTAACCACCACGTCCAAGGCTCATCTGGCCATAGATGCCGCGCAATAAACGCAAGTCCTGTCGCGGTTGCGATGTGAAACAAGGCCCCAAGCAGGATTGCCCATGCGACCACATTACCAAGAACTATCCCCGGCATAAGCATTGCCGTCCAGAGCGGCGCCGTAGAACCACCAGTGACTTCGCCCGGATTGAAGCTCCACACGCCAGACTCTACGGTACTTTTGGCGATTGTGGCGTGTATCCATGAGTCGTCGAGCGGGAACCCTACCGTGCCGGCGATTTCCAACTCGCTCATCAGCATCGCGGAAACAACCAGAATCACCGTAACGGCAGACAGCGCTGAGATAGCGGCCATGTGGTTGAAGCGCGTCTTCACGTCTTAACCTTCGTCTTGTCCATGAACATCATGCGTCGGTCGGGTGGTGGCGTTTTCCTCTTCGGTGGTGGCTCTTCTTCTGGTGGCAACGTGGCGATGTCGATTGGCTCTATCTGCTTCTGGTCGATTGGCTCGTAGTCGTGTGACCCCCACAGGTCTCGCTGTTGCCCTATTCTCGCACACACCGCCAGCGGCATCACAAGGTCGTCCTTGGCGGTTCCCAGTGCCCTGATTTTGCCGTCATTCCCATATCCAAATGACGACATCTCATGCCAGAACGGCTCAAAGTCAATGGCGTCTTCCGGCAGGGTTGGCAGGAACGCAATCAGGGCGTTGATGCAGTCCTCACGCTCCTTCTGGATTGGGAACCCAACCTGTGGAGAAGTGCGCCTGCCCGCTTCGAACCGAGAGAAGCAGTAGTAGTTCGGGTATTTCAGTTGCTCAGTCAGTTCGTCGATATGCGACAGGGTAGAGTGAGGTTCGCGCTCAATCACGATTTCTGATGGTTTCCCGTTTGTGGTGTAGTAGTAGCCTAGCCTCACGAGGTCTTTCACTTGCTCACGGAAATTCTTTCCCCTGCCGTGCTGGATTGCGTCGGCCTTCATCGTTCGCCAGTTCCACACGATTGCCGCGAACGCATCCCGTGTCTTGTCGTCGATTCCTTCGCTTCCGTCGAACACAATCAGGTAGTTTCCCCGCGGGTCTGGTTGCCGAATAAGCCACACCGTCTGGTCGTCGTCGAGCCAGCGTGGGAACTTTGGGCGGAGGGCGGGGGAGATGGCAGACAATGCGATTGAGCGTACGCGGCATGAGTTCTGCCTTTCTGAGATAATCTTCGGGTCGAACACGCTCTTTCCGAGGGTCAGCCACGGGTCGTCCCAGTGGGAAGGGTACTGCTGGTCGAACAGTTGCAGGCCCCGCTTCAAATCCGACACTTCGCTTGCGCTCAGAATCTTCATGGGGATGATGTAGGTATTGCGGTATTTCAGGGCCTCCTCTCGTATGCGAAGGAACATGTGGCGTCGCTTTGCCACAGCGGGCGATTTCAGCTTATCGATTCCCCAATACTCATTCACTACGTTGCGTATTCTGTCCATGTTCGGCTTGTCTATCGCCTGCTCGTCCGTTGTGGAGCCATACGGCTCTATCACGCTGCCATCTCCGACTTCCAGCCGCCTTTCCTCTTCTTCGGTGAGTGTTGTCCGGTATTCACGATGAGCAACCCACGGATAGAACACCGGAGTGAAGTTCGTGATTCCGTTCATCGCGCTCCTCCACTGGTTGAAGAAATAGCCAGCGGCTTGAACGGCGATGCTTTCCATGATAACCCATGTGTTTCCGTCCTCTACCATTGCGCTCATTGTATCGGCCAACACCGACGCCCACGCGGAAGGGTATCCTACCTCTGACAGGTGCAGGTGATTCACAGGTCGGGAGATGAGTCCGCCTTCTGCCCTAGCACCAACCGGATAAATCACAGCTCCGCCACCCTCTGCCCATTCGATTTTCTTGTCGGCGTTCAGAACTGGTAGCTTGTAGCGCAATTCGTTCTCGTTGTCGAACAGCACCGGAGTTGCCAACGGCCCCTTGCGAGGCATGTGCGCCGCGAGTGTACGGTAGTAATTATTCCAGATGGTCTTTGTAGAATCGGAGTTGTGGCTCATCAGGCCACCGACGTTCGTTTCAGTCCATGTGGAGAAGTGGTTGAGAACCGCGCACCCGGTCGAGACATACATCTGCCGCGCCTTGAGAATCACCAGCCGCATACCGGTCTGCTGCACCATACAGTTCCATATCCAACGGCAGATAATGTCGCGCTGGACAACGCTAGGATTGAACGGCACGAGCTTCCCGGCCTTGTTCTTAATCTTGTAGATAGCGGGCATGATGTCGAGGACGTGATCGCGGATGTATTTGTAGGCTTCTATTGTGTTGAGTCGTTCAGGTGGAACAATCTTCCGAGGGCCGCGACCCCTGAGAGGGCGAAACTTGTTCATCAGTTACTAATCCACTTTGGCACAAGCACTTCAATCTTCCCAAACCTGTTTGTGCGAAACTTGAAATCGGAATGTCCTAGAATCGCCATACGCTTTGTTACTTCGGCGCGCCACCTTTTGAGTTTCTCTGGTGTATTTCCATCATTTGGCTCGAATGGATACTTGTACAGCGTCCACACCATGTCCTTTTTTCCAGTGACGATTGCTCTCTCGTCGGCGCGAAGGCGAAACACGGTGAGTTGGAACTTCTGCCCATGCACGGGACTGGTAACAAGCTTTACGCGCCGAATCTGGTATGGCTCATTGCGGGCGCGAAGGTGTGACGCGAGGCGTTCCGCGATTGCCATTGCTTCCTCTTCGTCTTGCTTGCTACCGCCGTAGGGTATTGGCTCGGTAATCGGATACCAGCTTTCTTGGCCGAACCCGTGGCAGCAGTATTCAGGACTTGTCTTGATAATTTTGCACGCCATAGGCTGCCTCCGAAAATTGGCGGGGCGGGTTTCGTCGATTCTCTTCCCACCGGTGCAAGAATCCATCCGCCCCTATCCTTCGATGATACGACGGCCACAGATATTGCTGTTTCCGAGCGGGCATTTCCCACGCGAATCCATGACTTCAACCGTCGCACTACAAAACATACTTCCTCGATTATCTGTTATCAAGTGATTCGCCAAACTTTTTTTCAGATTCTTTGTTCCTCTGTGCTGGCGCGTCTGCGAGCGGCGACGGCGTATTATCCGGGCCGTTGGCTTTCCACGTGGCGGAAAGGTCTTCCATGAGCGCGTCCTGCTTGACCTTGCGCTTCTTAGGCCCCGGCTTCTTGTACGGCGACACCCACCACTCCAAAGCGTCCAGCCACCCAGCTATCTTGAGTCTAAGCGCCTTCATGTGTCTTTCCTCCAATATGATTGTGAGATTTTTCAGACAGGGCTATCGTCATCTTCCTGTGGTTCGTTAAAGAACCTGACCGGAGCCGAGGCCAACTGTGCTGTTGCCTTGTAATCGAAGAACGTGGTCGTCTGCGGGTGATAATTCAGAAGCACGGTCGTGACCATGCCATTCCTGTTCTTGGCAATGATGACTTCAGTCTTGAGGTCAGGCATTGATGCGCCCTCAATCATCACCCTCTGCTTGATTATTTCTAGTTCCGGTTGATGAAGCATCAAAACCTTGTCGGCAACCTGTTCAATCTCTCCGCTTTCCCGCAGGTCTTGCAGTGTCGGACGCCTGCTTTGCCTGCCTGTCATCTCGTCTATCCGGCGCAACTGGGCCGCGGCGATTACCGGCACATTCAGGTCTTTCGCAATCGCCTTGAGTTCCTGAGCCACCTGCCCGACTTCCTGAGTCCTGTTTTCTACGCGTTCCGCCATCCGCATCAATTGCAGGTAGTCCACTAGTATCAGCTTTGCACCCTTTTCCTTCACTAGCCTTGTGGCCTTCGCCCGCATCTCGCTCGTGCGAATCCTGCTTGTCTCGTCAATGTAGATACTCATCTTCGAGCAGCGATTTACCGCGGGGTTTACAATGTCCCACTCTTCGCGTGTGAGTAGCCCGCCCCTAATCCGCGAGGAGTCTACATTGGCAACACTCGAAATCATCCGCTTCACAAGTTCCGCCCGCGTCATTTCCAGTGAGAACAGGCCACACGTCATGTTGAGGTCGCCAAGGAATGTGGCGATGTTCATCAACATGGAGGTCTTGCCCACGCCGGGACGGGCAGCAACAATCACCAGTTCCCCGTTCTCCAATCCCCCTAACACAGAGTCAATGCTATTAAATCCCGTTCGTATGCCTACAATCGCACCGTTCCGCTTCGCGATTTCGTCCATCTCGTCGAACACTTTCGGGAGTGTTTCGGATACCGACACAAACCCGGTATGCACATTGTCCGACAGCAGGCCGAAGAGCTTTTCCTGATGCACCCCGATGACTTCGTAGACGCGTTTCGTGGTGTCTGCCGCATCCTTAGCCATCATCTGCGCGGTGATGATTGCCTTGCGGCGAACACTGTACTCAATCGCTTCCTTGACGTGATACTCGATGTTCATACTGGTGCCAACTGACGCCGCAACATCAGCCACGTACTCCGCGCCGCCGGCCTCGTCCAGCTTCTTCTTGTTCGTAAGTTCCTGCACGACGGCTGGCAACGATGTGGGACTTTGGGAGTCGTAGAGCTGGCAGATTGCGTAGTAAATGAGTTTGTTGCGGTTCTTGTAGAAGCAGTCTGCAGAGAGGCCAAGAGCAATTGCGCGGCTTGTCGCCTGCGTGGAGAGCATCATGGCTCCGAGAATGTTCTGCTCTACGTTCGGCGCGTTTGGGAGTGGTGCAAGTTCATCCGGCATCAGAATAGCCTTCCCTGCGCAATAGCGTCCGCAATCCGCTTGTTTGCCATTGTCACGTATTCTTTATTCAATTCCACTCCGATGAATGAGCGCCGGTTTTTGACCGCGACTACACCAACAGTTCCCGAACCTGCGAACGGGTCAAGCACTATTCCACCAAGTGGGCATCCTGCCAGTATACATGGCTCGACAAGGGCTTCTGGCATCACTGCGAAATGAGCATCGGAAAAAGGTTTTGTAGTTATGTTCCAGACAGAGCGGCGGTTTCGGACATGATACTCCTTGTCAGCTACACCAGAAAAGTTCCTGATTTCAAATCCTTTTGTTGCTACCCCAGACCTTCCCGATGGACGATTTCCGCACGATCTCCCTGTTCCTTGCTCCATGATAGCTATGTTGTCAAAGTAGTACTTAGGCCTCTTTGTCAGAAGGAACAGATATTCATGTGACTTCGTACATCTGTCGGTCACTGACTCCGGCATTGGGTTTGGTTTTGCCCATATGATATCCTGCCGGAGAATCCAGCCATCGTCCTGCAATGCAAACGCTACGCGCCACGGGATGCCAAGAAGCGACTTAGAATCGTATCCTTTTGGCGGTTTCCTTTGTACTGGTTTTGTTTCTGGATGTTTCGGTTGGCCATGAAAGTTACCACCATCTTCTCCTCCATCATCACGACCACGCTTACCGCCTGCATAACTATCGCCCAAATTGAGCCACAACGTACCGTCGTCAGTAAGCACGCGCCGCACTTCTTTGAACACAGCAACCATCTTCGCAACATATTCGGCAGGTGTGGATTCGAGGCCTATCTGAGCGTCCACACGGCGGGCGCCACACTTTGGGCATACTTGCGCGGCCTCGTTCCCATTACTCCCCAAGTTACTCGCCTGTTTTTGCGATAACCCACTACGCTCGAATCGCCCTGTTTTATGGTCGCACTCCTCCGAACCGCCTTCCCATGTCGCTGTTCCGTAGTCGCGGAGGTTATAGTAGGGCGGACTGGTAACGCAACAGTTGCACGACTTATCCGGCAATGTCGGAAGAATACTTAAGCAATCGCCAAGGTGCAGAGTGTAGCAGTCATCCGGCATAGTCGTCGTAGCCTTCAAAGAAGATTTCTATGCCCTTCGAGTAGGCATAGACCAACTCATTCCGCGCCCCTCTGCTTTTGTTCCAGTTCTTCATCATGTAAATCGCGTCGCA
>Ga0116146_1002196_pt1 | contig 17877 bp, 26 predicted proteins | sample AD_JPNHG2_MetaG_FD_89748 | JGI IMG/M metagenome (GOLD analysis project Ga0116146, IMG submission 89748) | Active sludge microbial communities of municipal wastewater-treating anaerobic digesters from Japan - AD_JPNHG2_MetaG | ecosystem: Engineered > Bioreactor > Anaerobic > Digestate | place...
TCTTTCTTGTTGGGTTCTCTGGATCATAATCCAAAAAATCTGGGTTAATCTCAAATGTAGAACCATTCCAAAAAACATCAATTACTTTTAATAAAATGTACCTTGAGGAACCATCAAGTATTGCTCTCTGAGATGGTTTTAAAATTTTAATTGAGGCTTGTGGAGCTGGTTTTGCCTTTACATAATAATAATCTAAGACAACATAATAATATCCATCTTCATTAAATGGATTTACATCTAAGTAGAAATCCCTATCTTCAAAATTGACTCGAAAGTCAGAATCTATTCTGATGTACACATCTCCCATGAACGCTGTTCCTTCTGTTACAACAACGTAAGTTAGTGGAGATGTAGAGTCTACTTCAACATCAATAGAATAGATATCATGAAGACAGTTCTCACCTCTAGTGATCATTCTGGTGAGTCTATTGACGGAATTGCTCGCATATGTAGAATAAGGATCCACACTTCTTGTTTGAGAAGGATAAATATTAGCCATTTACATTAATCTCCTTACAGAGTAATTCTATATCATTTTTTATTTTGTCTATAGATGGAATATCTTTAATATAATCAATATTTTTATATCTTATAAACCTCCATCCAAGACTTTCTACTTCTTTTTGTCTTTTTAAATCTCTTTCTGAATCTTGGTGCCAATATGAACCATCTGATTCTATAACAATTTTTAAATCTGGAATAGCAATGTCTAAACTATAGTTTAAACAAGGATAATTAATTATAGAAGATGAATACAATTTTTTAGTTCGCTCATATAGTTCTACTTGGGGTTTTGATGGATTTTTATTAAAAGAGTTTGCATATGAAGATCCACCATTTAACATTCGTTCTCTTCTTCCATTTATAACTTTATCTAAAAATTTTCTACTTCTCCAAACACAATTTGGATCTTTCCATAATTCTTTCATTATTATACTAATTTTTTTGGTCATTTCTATATAGACACCATTTTTCCAGTTTTCTTTCATTTTCTTAGATTTTTGTTTTTGAATATTAGGATCTTTCATTCTATAATTTGGATCTTTCCATAATTTCTTTCTTATAGAACTCATCTTATTTTTAGTTTCTTCTGATACTATCTTATTTTTATTACTATCACACCTAATATTTCTAATTTCAGGATCTTTATTATAGCATATGCGAGAACAATATGTTTGATATCCGACGTTTAAATTTATAAATCCTGCTTCTTTTCTACAAATTTTACATAAATTCTCATTTTCTTTTAGTAGAAACATATCATAATATTCTTTAGTTGTAGATATATTATGAGAAATTTTATTATCTGAGTGTATTAAATGTTGTCCCAGAGATTTTAAATTTTTAAATTCTCTTCCGCATATTTGACATAATTCCACTTATTACCATCTCCCAAATTTGATTTCCTTTTTTATTGTGTATTACACACCAGTCTTTATTTTTTGTTCTAAAAAATCTCTGGATTAGATAGAAAAATTATGGGAATCATTTGAAATTTGTTCTAATTTCATTTCGATCTTAGATTAGTTCTGAAATGAAGTTCTATATATATTAATTACTAAATAAATGGAAGGGAGATTTGGTATGAAAAATATTGTAACTGGGATTAGAGATGTAATCTTAATCATCTTTATTATCTATGTTGGTGTTTTATTTTTTCTTTTAGGTGTTAGATTTGGTTATCAATTTATTATAAGTAATTCAATTGACCAGTGGGTAGCTATATATTCTTCAACATGTTTCGTTTTCTCTTTTATTAGTTTCAAAGTATGGTATCATATATGACGACGAAAAAAATAGGGGAATGCTAACTCCGGCATTCCCCCATAACTATTCAGTAACTCATATCGAGTTTTTAACTTGGCATTTATAATTTATTCTAGATAGAATGTCAAATCAGATTCTTTTTTCTTAGTTCTTCTTCAACTTCTTTTACATTTGGTGATTTTGATAAGATTTCAACAATAGTCCATCCGTCACCAGATAATCTTAAATCTCTGTGTGGTTTTGCAACATCCTTATTATGCCAAAAGGCATTGGGGAATTCAAAATCAATTTTTCTTTTTAAGTCAACAATATCAGTCACCAGTCTATAGTCCAGATGACCACTAAGAGTATATTTTTCGACAAAATAATTATTTTCTATTTCATCAAAGTATGCTAGTAGAAAATTTAAAATATCAAGTTTCCCTTTTGGAATACTTCCCCCATTGGAAGTAAATGTTTTTGGTTTTCGATAATTGGAAAACTCTTTTAATTTTTCCTCAAAATTTTCTTCAAGAATTGATTCAATTTGTGGAATCATATCAATCGGCTCTTCTTTTTCATTGAAGAGTTTGGTTCTTGCGTAGGTCATTGTTTTACTAAATTTTTCACCACTGATAGGGGCACCAGGAAATTGGGATTTATATCCTTCAAATGTTAATCCATGCTCTTTTTTCAGATGTGTTGGACTGATTATATTGAAAGGTTTCTGACATAATTGACAAATAACATTACCTCTTTCATCAAAATAAATAGGATCTTCGTTCATATTACTTCTCCTTTTCAAATTTTCACATTTAATATTTGTTCTAACCTAATGGTAAAATGAGGTGAATATGTTCCATTATATTGTTGGAATCGGAACTCATGCAATGAACTCTTCAACACCAGGAGAAAGATATTTAGATTTTATCTTGGAATACACAGATAAAGAGGTTATAAAAGCTAATGAAGCAAAGGCAATGTCAGATAATAGAATGTGGAAAACACCAGTAAAAACAGCATTGGAGGTGTATGGCGTCGCAGAATTAGCAGAAAATTTTGCAGCAGTAGCAATTAGAGCTAGATACGCACAACTAATGGTATGTCATTTTACAAGTGAAGATGATATGCATTTTACCAGAGAAGACTTAGAATTGATTGTTAAATACAAAGATATCAATGAGCTTAAAAAAGCTCAAATATTTACAGGAGGTTCCCATGAGGAAAGCTGTTGAATTTCTAATTATTGACCCGCAAAATGATTTCTGCAATCCAAAAGGAGCACTATTCGTTACTGGCGCTGACAAAGATTCAGAACGTCTTGCGGAGTGTGTCAGAAGATTGAGTGACCAGATCAATGATATTCATGTCACTCTCGATTCCCATCATCTAGTGGATATTGCTCATCCCATTTTCTGGATCAACGACAAGGGTGAGCACCCTGCACCATTTACCCTCATCTCGAAAAAAGACGTGATGGACGGAAAGTGGTATCCGAAGAACCCGGCATGGTCCAAAAGAGCTTTGGATTATGTCACATCTCTTGAGGTCAACAAGAGATACATTCTTTGCATTTGGCCTCCCCACTGCCTCATTGGTTCGTGGGGACACAACGTAGTTGATCCTGTATACAAGGCAATTACGGAATGGGAACAGAAGTTCAACTTGGTTGATTATGTGACCAAGGGGTCTAACCTGTTTACCGAACATTACTCTGCTGTTCAGGCAGACGTTCCAGATGCGAAAGATCCTGGCACGTCTCTCAACATTCAACTCATCAAAATTCTCCAGGATGCACCCCTCATCGCTCTTTCTGGAGAAGCTCTCTCTCACTGTGTTGCCAATACGGTGAGAGATATCGCCAACAACTTCGGTGAGGAAAACATCAAGAAGATGGTTCTTCTCATTGACACGACCAGTTCTGTTCCTGGTTTCGAACAGATGGGCGAAGACTTCCTCAAGGAAATGACGAGACGCGGAATGCAGATTTGCAAATCCATCGACTTCAATCCGTGAGAAAAATATGGGTCAAGTTATAAAATATCAATGTACTGAATGCGGACATGTATTCTCTGAATTTGGATACAAATCATTTGGAAATAATTTCAGAGTATTGACGCCGGGAACATTTAATCCTGGTGGAAGTGGAACCCCATGTTGTCCAAAATGTAAATACCTTTACTTTTTTTCACTTATCGGTTACAAAGAAATTATTTTGGAGGAAGACTATGCCCAAACTAATGCCCACTGATGACATGCAGGTTGCAGATATTCCTGGTGGGGGAAACTTCCAGTTTTCTGCAATTCGTCCCGACAAACTTGGTGCAACAGAATATACCCTTGTCAGCGTTATTACTGACATCACCGGTTCTGTTTCAGGATTTGAAAAAGATCTTTCTTCGTGCCTCAAGGCTACAATTGGAGCATGCAGAAAGAGTCCACGTGCGGAGAATCTTCTCTTCCGCTATGTGACATTCAATTCCAGAGTTGGAGTCAATGAAGTTCATGGGTTCAAACCTTTGAGCTTGATTGACGATAGTCAATACAACATCAAAAACAATGATTGTGATGGAACGACCAATCTCTTTGATGCAGTATATGAAGGGATTGGTGCAACATTGACATATGCGAAGAGTCTCACAGATCAGGACTTCAATGTCAATGGTGCCATCTACATCCTCACTGACGGTGACAACAATGCATCAAAATTTGCAACTCCTGCAAAGATAAAGAAGCTTCTTGAAGGAGTTAAAAATGAAGAGATGATTGAGTCTCTCATTGTTGTCCTCGTTGGGATCAATGCTCAGACTTTTAATGCAAAGCTGGCGGTGTTTCAACAGGATGCAGGTCTCACTCAGTTCGTTGATGCAGGAGATGCAACTGCACAAAGACTTGCGAAACTCGCTCAGTTCGTAAGCAAGAGCATTTCTTCGCAGAGTCAAGCTCTTGGAAGTGGTGCACCATCTCAACCGCTTCAGTTTTAAATTGTAAAATAGACATGGTGGCGAAAGATATGAGCCGCAGGGTAATAGTTCCCGGAACTGGAAGAAACTAATATTAGACAAGTTCCGTGTGAGGTGTGGAGACTACACGAATAGTTACAGGATAGCTAGCGTAAAAGATAGAATCCGAGTCCTCACCCTGCCTATTCAATTTTTCAAAGGAGGAGAAATGATAAGAGATTGGGGAGTATACAGAAATAATATTTATTTTACTGGTCATGTGTCATTTGACGAAACACCCACATGGATTTACATCCTTGAAGCAATTGTTTCTTCTTTTTGTTGTTTATGTAATCAAAAATGGTTATGGTGGGTTCATGTTTATATTCATGATCCTATTTCTCAACTAAAATGGAAGAAAACAAAAACTATAACAATAACCTTACCAGTAAAATTTATGCTTGAAAAATTTCCAGATTCGTTTGACGAAGGAGAGTACGATCAGTATATAAATAATCCAGAAGAAGATGAAGAATTTAAAGAGAAAGTCAGAAAATTCCAGAATGAAGATAAAGAACTATATGAAGAATTTATGATTATATGTAAAAAAATTCAGGATAGAAATTTAAACATTGATAAAATGGTAAGAAAACTAACTAAATAATTAGATTGCTCAAGAGGTAACAATGCTAAAACTCCACACGTTAAAACAAGGATATACAGAAAAAGAAGTAAAACAAATGGGTTGGAAATCTCGAGATGAATTTTGTAATGACTTAGGAATAGACAAAATAACAATGTCAAGAATAATGTGGCCAAATGAACCCATTTCAATTGATTGTTCAAAACGAACTCAGAAGGAGTTATTGTCATCTAAATCAAAAAAGAAGATAAAAGTTTATTTTATAGTTCATGGTAGACTGTATTTTGAGACAGTAACTGCTTATGAACTAGGGGATTGCTTCGTCATTACAGATAAAGAATTTGAAAAATTATTTTAAAGGTTTATGTGGTTAAAATGATTAAAGAAAAAGATAAAAAATATCTATCATTGAGATGGCACTGCCCATTTTGCAATCTTAATTTTCATACTTATTATTCAGACAAATCTGTAATAAACGCAACACAAAAAGTATTTAGTGAACATATGATACACCACATAAAAATATGTAATAAAAACTCATTAGTTCCTAGATTGAAACTAACATCAATTTAGCGCGTCAGGGAAGGGGATCGAAGTCTAACGTGAAACACCGGCAGACTTGGTCAAACCAAAGTAACTCTTTGGGAGTCTGTACCTCGACATGGGTAAGCGCGCGGAGCCCTCTTTTCCGGTTGTAGTGATGGGGCTTGGTAGTAGGCTTTTGCCTTTAGTAGTAAGTAGATCCCCTTCCTTTTAAAAATAATAAAAATATATATAATATTTCAAAGATTAATCTAAATAAAAGAAAAATGAAAGAAATAAAATCAACATTAATTGATCATGCAATAAAAATTGCACGAAATGGTGACCATAAGCAGCGGGTCGGTTGTATAATATTTGACAAGAAAAAAATATTGTCTCATGGTTATAACACGTGCCAGAAATCTATAAGACGACTTCATCCACAATTCCAACGATGGGTTGGGAGCGTTCATGCAGAGGTTGATGCAATAATCAAAGCTAGATGTGACTTAAAAGGAACATCTATTTTAGTAATAAGAATAAACAGAAAGGAGGAACTAAGATTAGCAAAACCCTGTCAACATTGTATGAAATATATTGAATATGTCGGAATAAAAAAGGTTTATTATAGTACAAGTTCATACCCCTACGTTGATTGTATTACAGTAAACAAAACAAATTAATATTAGGAGGAGGATAGATCAAATGGCAGAACCGACTGTTGTAGAAATTGAAATTAAACCTGAAATTACTGAAAAGGAAGGGGTTGATGCGATTAAATATGTTGGAAATACTCTTCGATCTATTTTGAGCGAAAAGAGATTTCGAAATGGAAGAAAAATCGGAGATGTTCGTCATTACAACAGGGTTGAATTGAAGAAGGTAACAGAAAATAGCGTATTGTACAATATTTACTATGAACCTCGCGCAAAAGTCGGGAATACTGTTTCTCAAAAGTGACTGCGGAATTTATAGATTCCTTTGTTTACTATATATATTAATTAGTAAATAAGGGAATAATTATAACAATTTATACCCATTCATCCTTGTTGGTGGTGGGAGTGGGCAAGGGAAACCGAGTCCGCTCCCACACTAAAAAAAGAGATATCGCATTAAGTGTCAATTTTTTATTTCTTGACATGGACATGAGAAAAAGGAAAATATAGTTTTTGATTTTCTCTTTCCCCTGATGATATTACCATAGAGTTGTGAATTTACAATTAACCTTCAAACTTCTTTTGGTTTATGATTTAAAAATCAAATCCAAGTTGAAAGGAGGAGTCTATGGAACTTGGCAAGGTCTTCAGTTCACCTAGGGAAAGAGATATCATTAACTATATTAACCGTAAATAAGCAGAGGTTTGTTTCGATTCAGTTCTATTAGTGAGGGACCCCCCTCACTAAAATAAGAACTGAATATTTTTTGTTTTTTTTTTGTATCTATATATATTTTTGAGATATAATGAAATTATATCTCTTAGATATGGATTTGAGTTCTATATATATTAATATCTAATAAAAGTAAAGAAAAATAATTTCGACAAAAACACAATCTTTTGGCAAGGAGAAATGTTAAATGAAAAAGGAAAGATTTTTTGAAAGAGCGAGAGCGTTGGTTGCATTGTCCATTGCAATCGTGATCATTTTGATGCATGGTTGTGGTGGTGGAAAAAATGTTAGAAACGATGATCCCAACAGCAGGGTTCCTCAGGAAGTATATGTCTACAACTACCACCTTGAAAAAGATGCTTTAAAATATAAGGTGGCAAGAGGAATGAATACCCGGATACACTCTGGGTGGGAGATTGTTGTTGAGAAGTGCGTGAAGGACATTGACAAGTCGGTGACTTGTTATGTTAATGTCTTTAATTGGGGAAAGGACCGAAACTTCGATATTATGAAGGATGGGTCGTTTCTATTAGACGACTACGACAATAAGGTATGGTCACAGGAAGTTAAAGCAACTCGACACGGTCTCTTTAGAGATACCGTGAAGAGTAACGAAGTAAAACTTTTCAAAGTGTTGTTCCTCCACGTCAGGAGAGCAACGGTTGCCGATCTCAATCTGGCATGTGAGGTTGAGGGAGAGGGGTATCGGAATTTCAGGTTTTCGAATATCCCCATCGACCGCGACTTTTAAGTTGGTAAATACTTGGAGTGGAGTCCTAGGTAGGACACTAAGTAACAAGGGGTCGCATCCTTGTGAAAAAGGAAATAATCTGTGGAGGGAGAAATCCTGATGAAGCAGGTTTGCTGGTAAGGAATACACTTACGAATTGTGTAGCCGAAGATACACAAGGAGTAAGTTAAACCAAACCCAGCCCACTCCAAGTACCGATAGAAAGGGAGAACTATAATGAATAGTGATAGAGTTATTACAATATTACAAATGGAAGCAGCAAAATTCTGCTCGGAGAATAATATAACAAACTCTGCTGAAAGACTAATTATTGAAGCAGCATTTATCCGCGGAGGGTTAGTCGCAACGAGGGAAGTTTTAGAAGATTTGAAGAATAAGAGAGATAGTGGTTGAAATAATTTTCATCTAAATTTTTTTCTTACATACTTAATAGGAAACTACAATAAAAGTGAAAAATTATAGAAAGGAGATGAAAAAATATGAACTACGATGAGTTTAAAAAATTGGATTCTATTGAACAGGAGAAAATTAAGGCTAATCTTAACTCTATGTATTTAAAGATGGCACAAGATTCGAAGGTACTACCAAAAGTAGAGTTTCTTAGTCCGACCATGGCAAGAAATCTTTTAGCAAACCCTCATAATCTAGCGCGACCAATTTCAAAATCTCAAGTCAAAAAGTTTATGAATATTATTCTTTCCGGAGAATGGATGGCTAATGGGGAATCAATGTCTTTATCTCCAACTTCTTCGTTACTGAATGGTAATCACAGATGTACTGCTGTAGTGAAGTTGGGAATTGGAATTCCTATGACAATTATCAGAAATGTAGATCCTGCAGCATTTATCAGTTTCGATAACGGAGGAATAAGATCTACACCACATGTACTTCATATTATGGATATTCCAAATGGAAAAATTGCTTCTGCGGCCTCCAATTTTCTCATTCGGTACAAAACAAAGAAAAGAATTCGTCACTCCGGCTACCAAACAACTAAAAATCAGCAGATATATACACTTACAGTATCAGATCCAAATCTGATGAATAGTGTACAAAGATGTAACAGAAAAGAGGTTACGAGATTATTACCTCCATCTTTGGCAAGTTTCGTTCACTATTTGCTAAATAACATTGATAGTGCAGATTGTGAAGAATTTTTTCAAAGATTGGTTATTGGTGATAATCTTTCAGAAAATAGTCCAATTAAAGTTCTGAGAGATAAGTTACTTGAAATGTCTGGGACAAGAACTCAAACTCTTGCTCACGATAAAGCAGTATATGTAATTAAGGCATGGAATGCTTGGAGAACAAAGAAGAAGCTCAAAAAGAGTGCATTCAAAAAAGAGTTGGATTTGATTCCAGATCCTATTTAATTGAAAGAACTAACGGGTAGGGCTGTAGCTCAATTGGACAGAGCAATGGACTTCTAATCCATAGGTTGAGAGTTCGAGTCTCTCCAGCCCTGCCAATTCTTATTGACATAGATCAAAAAAAGAGAGTATGTAAAATGTGGAAGTGTATTTTATTGATTATATTATTTCTCAATGGATGTATCCCGGTAAATTATATTCAATCTATTAATCAGGTACACCCTGCAGCTAGAGAGCATTTTTGCTGGGAAATATATCTATATTATCCTTTAGAAACACACATTCTTTCTGGATGTGATCTATATATACATGAGGTTCTAAATAGAACATGTTTAAACTCATTTCAGCAATCGGATTTTAAATCTGGAAAAGCTGGTCCTGTAAATGAAGCTATATCTAGAAAGGAAAATGGAGAATTAATTATTATTAAATCCCAAGCAAGAAGTTCTGATGGTAATAACGGGATTTGTAAAAATATAATTTATTACGACTATCAACAAAGAAGAGTTGGTGGAGTGGATATATACATGTTTTTCACTAAGATCTCAAAATGGAATGAAACATTTGTTGTATCTAGCTCTGCAAAGATGTTTGAATGGGAAAAACTTAAAAAATCTCAAAAATAAATACCTTTCTAGAAAGGAAATATCTAGGGAATGAAAAAATTTTTTGCAATTCTAAAAATGCTTCCTCTCCTGGTATCAATTTCGATTATAATCGCTTCTACTATTATTTTTAATCCTATCTTTGTTTTGGTTGTTTTAGCAGCAACCTCATTAGTTATTCTTGCGTATTTCGCACAACTATTTGAGGAAGGATGGAAAGAATTAATGGAAGATACATTGTGGTATGGAAGGAGATTATAAATGGGAACCAATTTCTACACACTAACAGGAGAACACATCGGAAAAAGATCAGCTGCAGGAGTATACTGCTTTGACTGTAATATTTCTCTTTGTATTGGTGGTTTAGAAAGAGTTCATTATTCATCTAGTCCATCGGACTGGTATGAAAAATGTCCAAAATGTGGAAAAGAAGTAGAAAAAGAAGACCTTGATACTTCTTCCGTTGGACTCGAGTTAGGATTTAATAATAATCCTTCTCAAAAGAAGACTGGGGTCAGAAGCTGCTCTTCATTTACCTGGGCAATAGAACCATCCGAGTTTAAAAAACAACTCTTTTCAGTAATAAAGGATGAATACGGGCGGGAATACACAAAACAGATATTTTTAGAAATGCTTGATTCTTATCCAATTCATTTTACAGATATAATTGGTAAAGAATTCAGATGAAGTAAATGGAACCAGTCGTGCTCTTGAAATTTGACTGATTTGATTGTCTAGCACACAGTATTATTCCCCAATGATACACTAGACTGCGAATCCACGACACAATCCCCATAGTGAGCATACCCGCTTATGGTATGTCGACTGGTTCCATTTTAGAATTAAACTGAAAGATTTACAAGATGGAAAGAAGAAAAACAATTAAATTTGAGAGGAGAAAAATATGAAGAATTTGTTACTTATTGTAGTTCTTTTATTTCTGTTAGTTCCCTCGGTGTCCTTAGCTTTTACACAACAGGAGGTTGAGTTTATTAATAAGGTAAAAGAACTTTCCTCCGTTGACCAGAAACTTCCAGAACCACCCATTGGATATGGAATAATTCGGGATAACTCAACAGGAAAAATCTTTATTTTATTGAAAGGAGAAAATAAAGGGAAATTCGTAGGGGTTACTCGATGTGGGGCCCAAATCAATGCAGTTTATGAAAAATAACTGAGGGGAAACATTGAGTAGATTTTGGAATATAATAAAAATGATGGGATGGAAGGAACGAGGAAAAACATTATGTATCTTTCTGATACTATTCGTTCCAATGTATTTTATGCTCTATCCCTATGAATGGCCAATACTTCTCTTTTGGGGAGTGTTTAGTTGGATCATTACATGGTACCTAATTGATCCATAAGTTGACAAAAACCCAGAATATTTCTCTTCTGGGTTTTTTTATTTTAAAATCTTTTTAATTTCTTTTTTTGTTGGTAATCTATCTTTGAATCTAAAAATTTTCCACCCAAGACTGGATAGAACTTCATCTTTGGTTTTATCTCTTTCTTTATCTTGATGCCAATACCAACAATCATATTCTATAGCAATTTTTTTGTTTGGAATAGCAACATCTATACAATATCCAAGTGTTGGATATTCTAAAATAGCTTCTGGTTCAATTGATTTAATTAACTCATACATTATTCTTTGTGGTTCTGAAATTTTTGGTGTTAATGATTGACCAATTGCTCCAAAATAGCGTTGTTCTTCTTTTCTTCTGACTGCTTTTTCCAGACCAAAAATTTCTTCATATGTTCGACCTTTTAGTTTGGAGGGTTTCCCTTTAAGAGAATTTGCTGCTTTTTTTGCTATTTCTGGATTTTTCATTGGATTATTAGCTGTAATATATTCTATCCATTCTTTAGTTTGTGCTATATTATCTACACCATATTTATTTTTAATTGTGGTAATTGTTTTATTCTTTAAAGCATTACTTAAAAATCCAGTTCCTCCATACTTAATTTTATTTGTTTCATTTAATTTTTCGTTACATGCTATTCTTGCTGCACTTCTTCTATCTGCTTCTTTTTTTGTCATCGTTGGATAGTTTGGAAACTCTTTCAGTAAAATTTCTAATGTTTTAGTAGGATGAAAAATTTTTAGATGCTGCCAATGAATCATTTGAAATTGTTTATTACAGTAAGGGCACACGACAAATTCTAAATTTGAAATATTATGTTTACATCCTTTTCTTTTAGTTCCTATTCCCATATTAATATCTTTTATATTATGTTCCTGCTGAAATAAAAATTTCCGACGAAAAATATACCCAGAAGATTTCTCTCCTGGGTATATTTTCTAAATCTTACTTATGCGCCAATCGTTAGGGTACAAATTCCATTGCTTCTAACCAGAGAGGTCGCATAGCGACTCAGAATGGTCAGAGCAGGTGTGTAGCCCAGTGGGAAAGGATGAAGGACCGCAGGCACGTATGGACAATACAGATACACGCAGCGGAGTTCTTCAGCTGGTTTGTAAACAATCAACATAGTTCCCTGAGTTACAACAGCACTGGTGAGAACTCTCCACTTTCCACCAGAAACTGTAGCTGAACGATATCCAAGGTCTCCATCGGCACTTGAAGTACCGGTGTAGTTGAACCCCTGAAGATCTTCCAGAATTGCGACATCAAGTGGGTTAGCCAGAATTGTATTTCCAGCTTCCATATTGGTGTCTGTATAGATCTGAGCAGAAAGAGTATTCAGAACAGGAATGATGTTTTCATGCCAATATTTGGTTCCCCAGCTATACCCACCAGGAGGAGTCCTATTAAATGAACCTTGGTGAGAAGCAGCATTCAGTCTGAGGTTACCAGTAATAAGGGCATTGATGATCTCCCGGTCAATATCAAGAGCAATCTGCTGACCAAGAAGGTTAACAAGCTCTGCCTGCATAGAGACATCAAATAGAGCTCTCATGTCCTGTTCCATGTTAATGGTCCAGTTCGCTGAGATCTGTCTGTCTTTAGCATAGAGTCTAACCTTGTCTACAGTCAGAGTTACTTTTGGATTGATCCTATTCTCTTCCAGTGAACAAGTTACCTGATACCGAACTGTGGTAACAAGATCTGTAGCACTAGAAATAGCAACTTTCCCATTAAGATAATCAACCATACCAGAAATAACATCACTTGAACCACCAATAGTCACACTAGAAGAAAAATGACCTTCAACAGCTGGAATGATAGAAACTTCAGTCCAAGCAGTACCATCAGCACTAACTGCAGTGATTTCGAAGTCTCTTTCCAGGTGAGCTTGAGTACTAGTAATACCAGCTACGTTCAGAACATCATATGCAGTAGATGGAACAGGCATAGTTGCAGTAACTGGAGTACCAATACTTGGACCACCGGAGATATCCGTACCAACAACAGGAGCTGCGTACTGAGTTACACTGTTTGAAGGTGAGAATGTTGCCCGAATAAATGCCTTGACACATTCGGGTTTATCCATAGGAGAAACTGAAACAGCTTCCTTTGCTACGAGCTTTGGATAAAATACTCGGAGAATAGGAAGAGTCAGACTCTCATAAGGATTGATCTGGAACATGGAGTTTTCAAGAAGGTTAATTCTTGTATTCTCCGCAAGAACTACGAATGTTTCTCGATCCTTTTTATTCTCGATTGACTCAGCAAGACCCGCTACATAAGTCTTAAATGCATTATCGTCAACCAGAATTTGTTTTAGATTTCCAGGCTTCGAGGGATCGATACCCGAAGTCTTCCTTACGGTTCTATAGACTTCAGTCAAAATTTCTTTCATCTTTAAGTGTCCTCCTAAATTTTTTTTAACTTCTTAAGATAATTTTGTAGTAAAGCGTTTGTTTAGAATTTTTAGTGTTTCATTTAAATATAAATTTAATTTTTCATCAGAAAGATTATCTATGTTCTTTAATACTGAAATAATTTCCCTTTTTCTCGTAGTTTCGTTTACCAAGCCAAATGAAACCAATTTAGAAATTCTTTCTAAAATTGTTTTTATTTTGCTTTTTCTCCTATAATCATTTACCATTCTTTCTATTTCAGATTTTTCTCTATTAATTTTAACTTTATTCTTTTTTATAACTATTTCTAATTTTTTAATTTTTAATTTCTTATCGTTTTGAACTTTATCAACAATAGGATAAAACTTTCTAATTACTTTGTTAGCTAATTCGATCTTGGACTTATCCAAGTTTTCAGTATAAATATCAGGTATGTTGGTTATCCTTACTTTCATCATTCACTTCCCAGCATTTCTAATAATCTTTCTTTTAATCTATTGTTTTCATCTTCTATTGCAGATAATTTTTCACTTATATTGTTTTTTAGTCCCTCTGCTTTAGAGAGAATATCGTTCTGTTTTAAAATCTTACCTTCTAAATCTTTACATTTTTCAACTAACTGATATTTATTTTCTTTTTCTAATTCCCTATCCTCAGAACAAATCTTGAATATCTCAGAAAAGACTAAGGAGAGGAACTCTTCATTCTTTAGTTTATGTTCTAAATTAAAATCGGAATCATTTTCAATAATTCTCATGGTTAACTTCCAGTTCGTTTCTAAAAGATTTTTTTAAGACCTAGTTTGTTTCTAAAACAAAAATTTTGTATACAGTTTGTTTCTAAGTTTCAAGATATGAAATTTTAGCTCTTAGCTTATTAATATTTTCCTCATATCTTGAAATTACTTTGTCTATATACTCTTTACATGGTTCAGGATCATTAAGAGCTTCACATGCTCTACTCTTCATATTTAAGTAATCTACAGCTGCTTCTGCTGCTTCTTGTTTGCATTCCATTTTACATTTAGTGTTTAACATTCTTGAAACAACACTACATCTTTTAACACAAGCTTGATAAGTTCTTCTATATACTTTATCTGCTCCTGTTAGTAACATATACTTTGTAATTGGTTGTTCTTGTAAGTAAGTTAAGTAAGACTCAGTTATATTCATATATTTGTAATCCTACATTTTAGTTTTAGCATAAGTAGAAACAGTTTTAACTTTATTTTGCATTTTACCAATCCATGATTGAATAGATTGCTTACATTTTTCATCTTTACATTCTCTAAGTTTACCATTTAAATAATTTAGAGTTTGTTTTGAAGCATATAAATCACATGATATTCTGCACTCTTTATTCGCAAACATTTTACATTTTTTCATTGTACATTGGTTATAAAAACTTTTATAAACACCACCAACGTTAATTTTCATTCCAGTCCAAAGATCACCTTCGTTTATCTTATTTAAATAATTTTCTGTTATTTTATTCATATTTACACCCATCTATCAAAAAATGTAATGATTTTATTTTCAACTAATTTATCAAAATACTCCGGTAGAAAGCATTTTCCATCTGGAGTACAAATCAAACCACATGATTCAGTCAAGACATTTACAGATTCAAATTTCATTTCATTGAAATCTACAACTGCTGCTTTATGAGAAGGTAGAGAAACTGAATCAAATGTAATGATCAAAAGAGGATCTTTTACAACATTATATTGTGGTCCTCTTTCAAGTTCGGCCATTCCTCTCATACTAAGACCAACACCAGATTTATCTCTTAAAAGACCAAGGAGAATCTTTCCGTGTGGTGTATTAGTAGTTTCTAATTCACCAATCAAATGATTTCCTCTCCAATCATAATCAACAATCATATGAGATACTTCTTTAAGAGATACTGTAGTTTGTCTAACACCATCAAATGTATCATTTCCAATTGGGAATGGATGATCCAATTCTCCCAACATTGCTCTTCTCGACATTCTTTCTCTGCAATTTTCCATTGCTTTATTTAAAACTGATTTTGGATACATTCTCTTATTTTGGTTAACTTCATCAGCGGTCTGCATAATCATTCTAAATCTTGCCTTTGATGGATCCTTTAAAGAAACTATTTTTGCTTCCTGAAATATTGCAGACTCCATAATAAATGCAGATGATGCATTCATTTACTTATCCTCCGATCTGTTTTCTTTATCTTGTTTTTCGTAATGTTTTTTCAATAACGTATAAACTGTATCTATAAATTTATAATAGATAACAATAATATCATCAATTCTATCTTTGAATACTTGAATATTAAATACTAAAGTTTCAAATAACTGAATTGCTTTTGAAATATATATTTTTAGTTTTATTAGAAACTCATCAGATGTAAACGATAAATATTGTTCAATAGAAATCAATCTAGTATAAATCTTTTTTAGTTCAAAAACTCTTCCAATATCTTTTGATGTTTGAGGTTCTCCTCCCATTCCACCCGTTATTGGATCCATTCCGGGAATATTTGCTCCCATCGAAGGATCTGTCATTCCACCAGAAGTTGGATCAGATATAGTCGGATCTACTTCAGATCCAGTAGGATTAGCTGTATCCGGAGATGGAGTTTCTACTCCAACATCTGGTAAAGGTTCTGTTTCAGGTAGTGTGTCTTCTGGTTTTTTCTGTTCAAATAGTTCTGACTCATCTACTTCTTCATAATTCTTCATCTCATCCTCAGGAACTTCTCCGTCTAGTTCACCTTCTTCATAACCAATTTCTTCTGGATCATCCTGAAGATAATCCTCACTTAAATCTTTATCTACTTCTTCACATGAATCACAATCCTCTTCGTTAATTGGAAATGGGTATGGAATGTGAGTTTTAATTTCTTTATCAGGATACACATTTGGAACATCATCAACATATGCTTCTTTTAAAATTTCAATAATCTTATCATGTATATCTTTCTTTTTCATTTCTTTTAAAATCCTCCTGTGGTCCCACCACCAGGTTCAAAACCACCACCCATACCTCCAGTTGGGACCATTCCACCAAGACCTGGTAGACTACCACCCATGGCACCTGCTCCCATATCTCCCATTGATGTATCTGGTTGGGTGCCCATATTCTGATCAATCTTTGTATCAATTTGATATTTTTTAACTTCATTCCAATCAATATTACTAAGATATTTTTTCTTTGACCATTCTCTTGGAATTCCAATTCTTTCAAGGGTCTCAACTAAATTTGCTAAATCACTCATATATTTACTTTCTCTTTCGAATTGTAGTGACTTAGGTGGAGCAAAACCAATTAAAACATTGTCTAATATTTCAAAATATTTATCCGGATCCAATAGTTTATAAACTTTTTGGACCAGTTCCTTAACTTGATGACCCAAGTATTTTTGATGTCTAATAATAGTTCTTGCAAATAGAATATTTTCTTCACTTAATGCGGATTTATTTGAGAGGTTCTCTTCAATATTTAAGAAACTTGCGGGAACACCTAAACTAGCAACAAGCTGATCTCTCAAGAATTTCAACTCATCAGTCTTTCCTCTAATATCAACACCACCTTCATTAAATGTTGAAATATCAACGAAAGGTTTACCATCTTTTTGAGGAATATAAACATCTTCAAATGTATTAATCATACTTGGAATAGTATCAACAGTTCCAAATGAGTCAAGACTTACTTTTCTCTTTCTAAATTCTTCCTTTAAAGATTCAATTGATTTTCTTGCATCTCTTGAAAGTCCAATTTCAATAGCAACCTTTCTTTTTTCTGTAGATCTATTAAGTCTATGAATAGTAAGAGCTGTTTCTAGTGCAATAAGAACTTTAGCTGTAAATTGACAAGAATCAAATATTGATTCCCCATATGGATAATATTTAGTAGATGGAACCTGGAAATGTTGCATCTTATCTGGTGGAACATATCTAATGTTCATCGCCCTAGCGAAATCTGTCTCTTTAATCATAGTATTAATTATATCTTTTAGATCGTTCTGATTGATCTGATCACTTGGCATTTCAGGAATTCTTTTTTTCAGACTTTTTAGTATTTGAGCACATGCGTTATTGACTAATTGGTTCTGCAGTAATAATTGTGGTTGTACGGCAGAAATAGGAAATACTAAGTAACCAAA
>Ga0116146_1002212_pt1 | contig 17799 bp, 15 predicted proteins | sample AD_JPNHG2_MetaG_FD_89748 | JGI IMG/M metagenome (GOLD analysis project Ga0116146, IMG submission 89748) | Active sludge microbial communities of municipal wastewater-treating anaerobic digesters from Japan - AD_JPNHG2_MetaG | ecosystem: Engineered > Bioreactor > Anaerobic > Digestate | place...
ATACCGGACCAGGGTTGCCGACCATGCTTCCTTCAACAGCCCCAGCAGATCATGATCAACGTCAAAATCGACCACATAAACGTCCTGATGGTTCTTTACCTTAATGCCTTTGAACCTGATGGTGTAGGGGGGCTGACGATGATCCGCACCGGAAAACAAAAAATAGCCCGATGTAAAGGGGACGTTGACGCCCCGAAGAATCTTTTCCAGGTTGGTTGCGGGGTCGTCCTGATTCGCTATAAAAATGAGTTCGTGGCCGGTTTTTCGCAGTTCATCAATGAATTCCTGCGGGAGCAAGCGGGAAAAAATCGCCGTTTTCCTTTTGTCCTGTGAAACCATGATGTCCACTCGGAGTGAAAGGTCGAATCCGTCCTTTTCAAGGTTGAAGATCCGGATCTCCTCGTTTCTTTCAGCGTTCAGTTTGAGATAAGTCAGCATGGCGAAGCCCAGATCAGCGGCGGGGGATTTGGGGAAAACCGTTAGAGGAGGAAGGGAATAAAGTTCCTCTTGCGGACTTGCAAGGCCTGTTTGGGGGGAAAACTCCGTGATGATCAGAGAATGAGACCTTGCAAAGAGGGTGATGGCCCGCGGCAAAATATCCCGGTTTTGGTAAACCAGCCTTATTCCCTGGATCGTCTTTGAAGGCTTGGCGCCGCCTTTCCGGTTGATCAGCCAGTCCACCGGAATCTCCACCTCCGGCTGTGCCCCCAGGACAATCGGTTTTTCGGCGGGGACGATTTCGTAGCCTTTGCTTTTTCCAAATATTTTTTTCAGGATGACGATCACATCGTCTTTTGCGTCCATGTTGACGATGTGCAGGTTGCTCCACCCGCTGCCGATCAGTTTTTTCAACGAAGCGCTGGAACGGTTTTTCATATCCAGAAAGACTGTGGTCTGATCGTTAAGCTCCGCAATGGGAATGGAGGAACAATCAATGGTGAGCTGGGCGGTCTTGGAAATCGGCAAATAGTAATTGCCTTTGGTCATCAGATTTCCTTGCATCTGCTTCAGAATGTGCCGGATAATCTCCAGTTTCATTCCGGGAGAAAGGGCGGGCCATTGGGTTTTCTCGGGTTGAGCGGACGGTTCTTCGGATATCGTTGCGGAGGCAGACCCCGTTTCGCTTGCCTGTGCGGGCGATTCATCCGAAAGAGCCTCCGGTTCAGGTCGGGGCTCGTTGGTGCCGGAGGTTTCGGGCGGCGACGCTGCCGCGACTTGCCTTCCGCCTGCGGGAAGGCGAATGACCTGTCCCGGGTACAGGAGATTGGCATCCCGAATGGAAGGATTTAATTCCTTGATCCGAAGCATGGCCTGCTGCGTGTTGGAAGAAATGTTCAGATTCCGGTGAACAATGCGAATGAGATAATCGCCTTTCTTTACTCGATAGGTCCGGTATCCGGACGATGTGGAAAGACTGTCGTTTGAGGAGGTATTCGTCTCTTCCCGCGCTCCTGCGTCGCTTTTCGATGGAAGAGCGATCTTTTGTCCCGGATATATTTTATTCCAGTTTTGGACCTGCGGATTCAAAGTTTTGATGATCTGTAGATAACGCGGGATATCCTTTTCGGTGACGCCGGGCAGATTGCGGATGATGCCGTAAATCGCCTCATTTTTTCGGACCGTGTGGAACTGAACGGATTTTTTGGAATAAGCCGTTTTCCGGAAGGTCAGCTGCGCGCTGTCTTCCTGTGCGGAAAGAACAGGAAAGCAAAACATCACCGCGGAAAGGATCGCGACCAGTCCGGGGAATGAAAACAAATGCGTCATCGCCGGTCGCCTCTGTAAAAAACATTGAAATAACCTTGATTTTTCAAATACTTCAACTTCCCGGAAAAGTCAATCCCCGTCGGAATGAAAACCATCGGCAAGAAACCTGCTGCAGGGGTTTCCGGCGAGCATCGCCAAACGGCGCGTTGAAAGAAATACTTTTTCATGTCACTTTTTTCATCGCGGCGATGGCGACTTCAATCTGATCGTCATCCGGTTCGCGAGTGGTGATCTTCTGCAGCGCAAGTCCGGGCAAACTCAGAAGCCGGACCAGTTGGAAGCGTCCGTATTTTCCGGTAAAGCGGATGGCTTCATAAGAAATGCCCGCGATCACCGGCATCAGCAGAAGCTTGTACAACACCCGATGCAGGAAGTCCGGGCGTCCCAGCAGGGAAAAGACCAGGATGGAAACGATCATCACAAAAAGAATGAAGCTGGTGCCGCAGCGGGGATGGCGGGTGGAATATTGTTTCACATTTTCCACCGTCAGGTCCCGACCGTCTTCCCATGCGAAAACGGTTTTATGCTCGGCACCGTGATACATATAGACGCGGCGCATATCCGCCATCAGCAGCGTCGAGGCCAGAAAACACAGGAAAATCCCCAGGCGGACGCAGCCCTCCAGAATGTTCAGAAGAATCAGGCTGTCGATGTATCCTTTTACCCGGGTAAAAAAGAAGGCCGGCACTACTACGAAGAAAAAGATTGCCACGGCAAAACTGACGGCGAAGGATGCGTACATTTCCCAACCCTGCGGCTTTTTCTCTTCTTCGGAAAGCGCGACCTCTGCGGAAAACATCAGGCATTGAATGCCGACGATCATCATTTCAAATAAGCTGACCGTTCCACGGATCAAAATCCAGCCCAGAGGCTTGTACCGCTTCGTCAGCGGAACATAATGCCGCTCCTGAAAAACAATCTCCCCGTCGGGACGCCGGACGGCGGCGGCGATTTTGTCGCCGCGGCGCATCATGACGCCTTCGAGAATGGCCTGTCCTCCGGCAATGTCTTCAGGTTTTGGTTTGCAGTCCACGATTCTTTTCTTTCCGCCGCTTATTTTTGCAGCGTTTCCTTATAGTATTTCACCGGGGCTGTCAAATGAAGCTTCAGGAAATGTTTGTTGCATGTTGGAGCGCGAATGTTATAAGGTAGTTCAGCAATTCAAGGAGAAACAAGGAGGATGCACATGACGCCCATGGAACCGTCGAATGCCGCCTTTATGAAGGAATATCAGGAGCGGTTCGAAAAAAAGTTGAAGGAAAACGAAATGGCCGTGCTGGAACACTGGAAGGCCCAGCTTGAAAAAATCGAAAGCTCGAGGCCGGACAGCATTGCTTCGCTGCAGCTGCAAATTCACAAAGTATCCGAAATGATGGGAAACCGGATTAGGGTCTTGAAAAAGGGATAACATGGAAAGTATTGCCGATTTTTTATTTGAAGTGGGGATGCTCAGCAAAACGCCCCGCAGCGGTTATCAGTTTCTGGGAAGCGGCAGGGAGTCGGTGGCGGAGCACATTTTGCGGACGGTTTTTATCGGTTATGCCCTGTGCAAGCTCAATCCATCCCTGAATGAACTCGATGTTCTGAAAATGTGCGTCCTTCACGATTTGCCCGAAGCCCGCACCGGCGACATGAACTATGTCAATAAAAAATACGTCGAAGTCAACGAGGCCAAAGCCGTGAAGGAATTGACGGAAGGACTTCCTTTCGGCGACGATATCCGCCGGGCGATCGACGAATTCAACGCAAGGGAAACCCCGGAAGCGAATACCGCCCGCGATGCAGATCAGATCGCGCTGATTCTACAGCTCAAGGAATACGGGGATTTGGGGAACAAATATTCCGACGAATGGATCCATTACGCACTGCAGAGGCTTGCCACGGAAGAGGGCAAAAAACTGGCGGAACGGATCATTCAAACGGATTCATCGCACTGGTGGTTCAAGGACAAGAGCGACTGGTGGATCAACGGATGCAAACGGGGATGAACGAATGTCCGAAAGGGAGCGATGAATGATTCAAGAAGTAACTAGAAGAGGACTGTTTTGGATGGCGGTTCTTTGCCTTGCGTCCTGCGCCGGGACGTTTGGATCGGAGGTGTTGTCCCGTCCGGAGGAATACCGGCAGGTTTACGAGGCGAAGGAGAAATACATTCTGAAAGCGGTTGCAGGCGTCCTGGAAGAGAAAAAAATGGGAAAGAACGTGGCGATCGACTACGCCGGCAACCGGGTCGATTCGGACTATGTGGTTTCAGGGGAATGGCGAACCCGGACCCATGCTCGGGTCACAAGGATCAACTGGAAGGAATGCGAGTTGACTCTGGTCGTGACCACGGAGAAAAAAACGGACAAGGGTTGGGAAATGCGCCGCCTTCTGCGAAAGGAGCAGTACGACACTCTTTTCAGCGTGATCGAATTGAAGATCTATGAGGAAATGTCCAGGATGTATTGAAAAAAATTACGAAAGGAGAAGGTATGACGTCCAAACCAAAAGTATCGGCAATGGTGGAAGAGTTCAAGAATTTCGCGTTGAAGGGCAACGTGGTGGATCTGGCCATCGGCGTAATCATCGGTGCGGCGTTCGGCAAGATCATCGATTCCCTGGTCAAGCACATCATCATGCCGTTGATCAGCTTGATCATGCCCGGGGAGCAGGGTTACTTAGCCTGGAAGTGGGCGGTGAACGGAAAAGAAATTCCCTACGGGCTCTTCATCGGGGAAGTGGTCAACTTTTTGATCATCGCGCTGGCTCTGTATATTTTTATCGTTAAATTTATCGGGATGATCGTAAAAAGCAAGGAAGCGGCGCCTCCGGCTCCGACCAAAGACCAGGAACTGCTGGCGGAAATTCGGGATCTGCTCAAAAAATAACTATTGTCCGGAAGCGTTTTGTCCGCAGGCCCGATCGTCCAAAAAAGTTTTCATACGGTCAGGACCCGCCGGTTCGGGGTGAGCAAAACGCGAAGGCGGGTCCTGTGTCCGTATGGTCCGCGGACGGCTTTTTCAAGTGATGGAAGGGTCGGGGCGCGGCGAGCGGCGCGTCTCCGTCAGCCGCTATTTCTTGTGATTGCGGAAGAAACCCAACAGAAACTCGGAATCCTTGGGGGACAAGTCAAATTTGAAAACCGCCTTTTCGATCAGCGCGTGCAGCGGCTGACCCTCTCCGTCTTCCAGGCTGTTGGAGATCCATTTAATCGCCTTCTGAACATTTTCAGATTCGGGCATGATGGTTGCCATATGATTGCTTCCTCCTTGTGATGTTTTAACCAGTTTTCCGCGTTCAGGATTCAGTAGAAAAGCGTAAAACCTTTTTGACGTACATACTACAATACGGCTGAAAAATTAACAAATATTTGCCTTCATTTGACATTAAAATTTTGATGATTAAGTTCAAAAAAAAGGGTGAAAGGAGATAAAGGATGGCTAAGTCACTGAAAGGAACCCGAACGGAAAAAAACCTGCTGGCGTCTTTTGCCGGCGAGTCGCAAGCCAGAAACCGATACACGTTTTTTGCAAGCGTAGCGAAAAAAGAAGGGTACGAACAGATTTCCCGCTTTTTCCTGGAAACGGCGGATAATGAAAAAGAGCACGCCAAAGTGTTTTTTAAGTATCTGGAAGGCGGCGAGCTCGAAATCACCGCCGCGTATCCGGCCGGCGTGATCGGCGATACCAAAAGCAATCTGGAAGCCGCGGCGGCCGGTGAAAACATGGAGTGGACCGTTCTGTATGCCGATGCCGCGAAAGTTGCGAAGGAGGAGGGTTTTCCGGAAGTGGCACGCTCCTTCGAGCAAATTGCAAAAGTGGAAAAGTTCCATGAAGAACGGTACCGCAAGCTGGCGGACAATATCGTAAAGGGTGAGGTTTTTGCGAAAAAGGCGGCAACCAAATGGCACTGCATCAACTGCGGCTATGTATATGAAGGGCCGGAGGCGCCCAAGGAATGCCCCGCCTGCAAACACCCGCAGGCCTATTATGAAGTGCTGGCTGAGAATTATTAAGCCCGCCTGCGGCACAGCGGACCCCGTAGCAGCCCGCCGTTCGGCCCGGCGGGCTGTTTTTTGTCTGGCGGCGAAATCGCAGCGTTTGTCGGGCGACCGTTCTTAAGCCTTTATCTGACGGTGAAAGGATAGCGGAATTGAACATGGTATCCGCCGGCCGGCCAATTGTATAAAACGCGAACTTCATAGGCGCCCGGATCAAGGCCGTTGAAAGACATCATTCCTGAATGCTTGCCGTTTGTGTAGAAATACTGACCGTACTGATTGTCGGCTTTGGCGGCCTCGACAATCGTGATCCAATCCTGGGGATTGCCGGGAAGTCGTGAGAACTCCACAATAATTTGCTCCTGAGGCGAATAGACCGGTTTTTGAGTCCAGACAATGCCTCCTCCGGCGGTCGGCTGCACGACAAAGGGATAGCGATGTTGAACCTGATACCCGCCGGCCGGCCAGTTGTAAAAGACGCGAACCTCATACGCCCCTGCCGGCAGTCCGCTGAAATTCATTTGGCCGCTCTTCAAGCCCTTGGTATAAAAATATTGACCGTACTGATGGTCGGCTTTGGAGGCTTCCACAATGGTGATCCAGTCCTGGGCATTTCCGGGCAGATCCGTGAAGTTCACCACAACGGCCTCGTTCGGTTGATAAACCGGTCTTTGGGTTCGGACCTCCGCCCAGGCCTGCAGCAAGGGCATTGCCGTAATGCCTGTAATGAAGGCGGATACCGTCAGAATGAAGCCCATTTTTCTTCCAATTTTTCGCATATGCACTCCTTTGGCGGCTGTGAATAAAAACCATTTCAACGTTGGAACTTTATACCACAACTTCTGCCGGGACTCAATTGCGGCAAGACGTTTACCGGGCTTGACACTGGAGGAAAAATACCCTAGATTGGCGCAGTTTTTTAAGAAAGGTTGTCGTCATGTCCACGAAAAAGCAGCGCCGGTCCGAAAATTTCAAAGACCGCCAAAAAAAGAAATCCACCCGGATCGCCTATCTGGCCGCCATTCTCGGCGGAGGCGTTTTGCTGCTGGTGATTTTCTTTGTCATTTTATTCAATGCATTGTTCCCGCCGGTGGACATGGAGGCGTTAAACCGAAAAAAAATATCCGTCCGAATCTATTTTGCCGACCCGCAGGAGCGTTTTCTCGTTCCCGAAAAGCGGGTGATTTACAGGGAAGAAGACCCGGCGCTGCAGGCGAAAGAAGTGGTTCTTGCGCTTTTGGAAGGTTCCAAAACCAGAAGCAAAACCGGCAACGTCAATACCTTTCCCGCCGGTGTGGTCCTCAAGGATGTCCGGCTGGACAAAGACGGCACCGCACAGGTCAACTTCAACTCCGGTCTGACGAAGCATCATCCGGGCGGTTCCACGGCGGAGATGATGACCGTCTATTCCCTGACCAACACGCTGGCGGAAAATGTTCCCCAGATCCGTGCCGTACGGATTCTGGTGGACGGCAAAGAAATATCCTCGATAAAAGGTCATATCTCCACGGCGGGTCCTTTTCGTCCGGATTCCGATCTTTTCGCACCCGCCAAAGAGGAGAAAAGCTGACATTCCCATGGCGCCGAAATCCAAAATATCGCGCACGCGCAATATCGGCATTGTCGCCCACATTGACGCGGGCAAGACGACCGTCACCGAACGGATCCTTTTCTATACGGGCAAATCCTACAAAATGGGCGAGGTGCATGACGGCGAAGCGGTCATGGACTGGATGCCCCAGGAACAGGAGAGAGGCATCACCATTACCTCCGCGGTGACCACCTGCAACTGGAAGAATTCCGAGATTCACATCATCGACACGCCGGGGCACGTGGATTTTACCATCGAAGTCGAGCGGTCCCTGCGCGTCCTGGACGGCGCGGTGGTGGTTTTCTGCGCGGTAGCCGGCGTCGAACCTCAATCCGAGACCGTCTGGCATCAGGCGGATAAATATGGTGTTCCCAAGATTGCCTTCGTCAACAAGATGGACCGGGTCGGTGCGGATTTTTTTCATGTCGTGGAGATGATGCGTGAGCGGTTCGGCTCTCTTCCCGTTGCCGTGCAGATTCCGGTGGGGAGCGAAGACACGTTCCGGGGCGTGGTGGATCTGATCCACCGCAAACTCCTGGTCTGGGATGAGTCCTCTCAGGGAGCGGACTTTTTCGTCGGCGAAATTCCGGACGATCTGGCCGAAGCCGCCTCGCTGGAGCGGGAGAAAATGATCGAAACGCTGGCCGACTGCGACGACGAGCTGGCGGAGATCTATCTGACCGGCGAGGACGCAACCCCCGCGCAGATCATTGCGGCACTGCGCAAAGCGACTATCGCCTTGAAGATTGTGCCGGTGCTGTGCGGAGCCGCCCTGCGCAACAAAGGCATCCAGCCCATCCTGGACGCGGTCATTCACTACCTGCCGTCCCCGGAGGATATACCGCCGGTCCAGGGAATCCATCCGAAAACCAAACAGCCGGAAGTCCGCCGCAGCTCCGATAAGGAGCCGTTTTCGGCCCTGGCGTTCAAGGTTCAGCTCGACGAAGGGCGCAAACTGACGTATCTGCGCGTTTATTCCGGCCAGATGAGCGCCGGAGGAGAGATCTACAACGCCTCCAAAAAGAAGAAGGAAAAAATTGCGAGGCTTCTGCAGATGCATTCCAACAAGCGCGAAAGAATCGAGCGGGCGTCGGCGGGCGATCTGGTGGCCGTTCTGGGACTGAAAGAAACCACCACCGGCGACACGCTGTGCGACGAGGCGCGTCCGATCCTTCTGGAGCAGATGGAATTTTACGAGCCGGTCATCAGTCAGGCCATCGAAGCCAAAACCCCCGCGGACCAGGAAAAACTGGCCATTGCGCTGGCCAAATTAACCGAGGAAGATCCGACGCTGAAAGTCAAGTATGAGGACGAAACCGCGCAGACCGTCATTTCCGGCATGGGGGAACTGCATTTGGAAATCATTGTGGATCGCCTGAACCGTGAGTTCAACGCCCGCGTCAATGTCGGACGTCCCCGCGTCGTGTATCGGGAAACGATTCAAAAGCACGCCCAGGCCGAATATCTGTTTGAAAAGGAACTGGGGGACAAGAAGCATTTCGGCCAGGTTCGCCTTGAACTAACGCCGCGTAAGCGAGGCGCCGGAAATGAAATCGTCAACGCGATTCCCGAGGAAACCATTCCCGCCGAGTATCACGAAGCGATTGAAGAAAGCATCCGCGAAGCGATGACCAGCGGCGTGCTCAACAGCTATCCGGTCATCGACGTATCCGCCCGGCTGACCGGCGGAGCGTACCGCGAGGGGGAAGCGTCCGTTCAGGGATACAAAATCGCCGCCGCTACGGCGTTTCGTGACGCTTGCCTCGCCGCTGAGCCCGTCATGCTCGAACCGATCATGATGGTGGACATCATTACTCCCAGCGAATTCATGGGCGACGTCATCGGCGACATCAATGCCCGCCGGGGAGAAATCCAGGCGGTCAATCCCAAGGGGCCCGTCTCCGAGATCAAAGCCAAGGTGCCGCTCAAGGCCCTGTTCGGTTATTCCACGGACCTGCGCTCCGCCACACAGGGGCGGGCCGTGTTTACCATTATGTTTGAGGAATACAACAAGGCATAAAACGGTGATGAAAGACACACCGGCGGATGGAAAAACGTTTGTAATTCTGTGAACGAAACGCCCGGTCCTGCCGGGGACGGGCGGATTCAGAAGGAGGCAAACGTGACGATTTTGAGACGCGCATGGGAGCGCTTGCGGGATTACCCCATTTTCGAAAGCGAACGAGAGGCTTACCCGCAGACTTTTTCCGAAGAATTAAACGACCAGTGCGGCCGGATCCTGTTTGTCGTATGCCTCATCACGACCGTGGCCTGGCTGCCCTACATCTACCTTGATGCCGGCCTGCATCCGGAAGAACCCCTGCTTCCCGTGATCCGCATGGGGCTGTCGGTCTTGAGCCTCCTCATCTTCATCCTCCACGTTTCGGATCGCTTCCCCCGTTACAACATGCTGTTTCTGGTGTTCATCGGCGCCTATCTGGCGATCGGCTGCGGACTCATCACCGCCCTGGCCAATGCCGATCCCGCTTACATGGGCGGCTACATTTTCATTCTGACCGTAATGGCCCTGGTGCCGGTGGACCGTCGCTATGCGCTCGTCATTATCGCGCTTTCGCTGCTGACGTTTTTCGTTGTCGGCCGCTTTGAAAACATTTCCTTCAACCGGACGACCGATCGGTACAGTATCATGGATTTGTCCAGCGCCACGGTTGTCGCCATCGCGTTCATATATTTGCTCCACAACACCCGGCTGGCCAGTTGGCTGAAATCCAGAAAAATTGAGCAGCAGAGCGAAGAGATGCGCTCCGATAAGGAAAAAATCGACAACCTTCTTTTGAATATTCTGCCCCCCGTCGTGGCGGAGGAGCTCAAAGGCCAGGGGTACGTCAAGCCCGTATTTTATCCGTGTGCAACCATTGTCTTTACGGATTTTGTCGGCTTCACGAAGATCTCCGAGACATTGACGCCGGACCAGCTGGTCCGGGAGCTGGATGCGGCTTTCTCCCAGTTTGACCGTGTGATGGACAAATACGGTCTGGAAAAGCTTAAAACCATCGGCGATTCCTATATGTACGCCGGCGGCGTGCCTATTGCGAACGAGACACACGCGATCGACGCGGTTTTGGGCGCTCTGGAGATCCAGTCTTTCGTGGAAGAGATCAATCTGGAAAAGTCGAAAAGCGGCCGACCGGTTTTTGAGATCCGCATCGGCATCAACAGCGGCCCGCTGATGGCCGGTGTCGTGGGAGAAAAGAAATTTGTCTACGACGTGTGGGGCGATTCCGTCAACCTGGCCAGCCGCATGGAATCTTCGGGGGAGAAAGGGAAAATCAACATTTCAGAATCCACCTGCGCAAGGATCAAGGACTATTTTGAAACCGAGGCCCGCGGTCAGGTGCTGGCGAAAAACAAAGGGGCGGTCTCCATGTATTTTGTCGACAGACTCAAAAAGGAATTTGCTTCGGATTCGGAAGGCCGGACGCCCAACGAACGCTTTTGGGCCGCTTACAAAGCGATTCAGCAAAAGAAATCCGCCGTCTGATCTCCACCGGGTTTCGTCACGCCAGGCCCCGGGCCCGCATCCAGGTTTCCAAAGCCTGCAGGGAGCGGCGGACGTAAAAAAGATGCCTCTCCTTTTTCTTCATTCCCGGAGACTCTACCGGGGGAAGAATTCCAAAATGGATGTTCATGGGTTGGAAGTTGCTCGCCGATTCGGGTGACGTGATGTAGTGTGCCAGGGCGCCGATGGCCGTTTCGCGCGGAGGCGGAAGCGGGGGTTTCCCCTCGAGGACCCACGCGGCGTTCAAGCCCGCCAAAAGCCCCATCGCGGTGGATTCCATATATCCTTCCACCCCGCTGATCTGACCGGCAAAGAAAACATCGGGATTGCCCCGGAACTGCAGCGAGGGCGAAAGCAGGGAAGGGGAGTGAATGTAGGTATTGCGGTGAATGCTGCCCATCCTCGCGAACTTTGCGCGCTCCAGACCGGGAATCATTCGAAAAATGCGCTCTTGCGCCGGCCAGGTCAGCTTCGTTTGAAAACCGACCAGGTTGAAAAGCGTGCCGGTGCTGTTTTCACGCCTTAGCTGGACCACGGCATAGGGCATCTTTCCGGTGCGCGGATTGATGAGTCCCACCGGCTTCATGGGGCCGAACGCCAGTGTTTCTTCCCCGCGTGCCGCCAGAATTTCGATCGGCAGGCATCCCTCGAAGTGGCGGACATCTTCAAACGGCCGGGGGGCGACTTTTTCGCCCGCCAGGAGCGCCTCGCGGAAGAGTCGATATTCTTCACGGGAAAGCGGACAGTTCAGATAATCCGGGGTTCCTTTTCCGTAGCGGGAAGCCCAGAAGGCTTTATCCATGTCGATGGAGTCGGCTTCCAGGATCGGGGCGATGGCGTCATAAAAATACAGATAGGAGCTTTGACCGAGCAGTTGGGAAATGGCTTGCGCCAGGGCATCGGATGTGAGAGGCCCGGTTGCCAGGATCGTCACACCGCTTCGGGGAATCTCCGTGACCTCGGTGCGGATCAACGAAAGGTTTTTCTGCCCGGTCAGCCGCTCTTCGACCAGGCGGGAAAATTCGTTGCGATCCACGGCCAGCGCGTTTCCGGCGGCCACCGCCTTTTGGTCGGCGGCGGCGAGGATCAGCGAACCGAGCCTGCGCATTTCATCTTTCAGCAGGCCGGGCGCACTGTCGGGTTGATTGGATTTAAGAGAGTTGCTGCAGACCAGTTCAGCCAAACGTTCGGTTTTGTGGGCCGGGGAAAAGCGCTGCGGCTTCATTTCGTAAAGATCCACGCCGTGCCCGCGCCGCAGCAGCTGCCAGGCCGCTTCGCAGCCGGCCAGGCCTCCTCCGATGATCTTGACCCGCCCGGATTTCATTCGTCCGATTTTTTAGGGATCTTTTTGATGTTTTTGCATTCGGGGTAGCCGGTGCAGCCCAGAAACGGTCCGTAGCGCCCGCGTTTGACCGCCATCGGCTTTCCGCACAGCTCGCAGACCTCGTCGGAAAGAACGACTTCCTTACGGAGGGTGACCTTGCCGTCCTTGCCCAGCTTTTTGATGTTTTTGCATTCGGGGTAGCCGGTGCAGCCCAGAAACGGTCCGTAGCGTCCGCGTTTGACCGCCATCGGCTTTCCGCACAGCTCGCAGACCTCGTCGGTTTGCGGTGCTTCCTGGGCGACCACGTCGCCATTTTCATTTTTGGCCGCATTCATCGTGTTCTTGCATTCCGGATAGCCGGAGCAGGCCAGAAACGGTCCGTAGCGCCCTTCCTTGACCAGCATGGGCTTTCCGCATTTGCTGCAGGGAATGTCGGTGGTTTGGGTTTCCATGTGCTTGACCTTTCCATTTTCGTCGTGAGTGAAATTCTTGGTGTTCTTGCATTCGGGATAATTCGAACAACACAGGAACCGGCCGTTTTTCCCCCATTTGATCACCATGGGGGAATTGCACTTTTCGCAAACCAGATCCGTCGGCGTTTCTTCCAGCTTGACGTTGCGCATGCCTTTTTTCGCCTTGCTCAGCTCCCCGGAAAAGAGGCCGTAGAAATCCTGAAGCGTCCGAACGCGCTGATTGGCGCCGTTTTCGATGGCATCGAGCTTGTTTTCCATGTCCGCCGTGAAGGCCAGATCCAGAATGGTCGGAAAACTGTTCACCAGAAGCTCCGTAACGATCTTTCCCAGTTCCGTCGGGAAGAATCTTCCCCTTTCCAGGCGCACGTATTCCCGGTCCTGGATGGTGGAAAGGATCGAAGCGTAAGTGCTTGGGCGTCCGATGCCGTTTTCTTCCAGCTCGCGGACCAGCGACGCCTCCGAAAACCGCGGCGGGGGCTGGGTGAACTTTTGTTGCGTGTCGAGTTTGATGAGCTTGATGATTTCATTTTCCGCGACGTCGGGCAGAAGCTTGTCCGTGCCGTTTTCCTCTTCCTTTTCATCCTTACCTTCCGTGTATACGATCGTAAAGCCTGGAAACTTCATGACCTGGCCCTGCGCGCGGAAGGTGCAGCCGGCCCCGGCAATGTCGATCGTCGTCTGATTGAAGACGGCCGGATTCATCTGGCTCGCCACAAACCGGTTCCAGATGAGCTGGTAAAGCCGGAACTGGTCGGGTGTCAGATAGGGCTTGATATCCTGCGGCTTGTAGGCCATGGAGGAAGGGCGGATGGCTTCATGAGCGTCCTGCGCCTTCTGGGCGTTTTTATAGACGTGGGGCTTTGCGGGCAGATAGGCGTCGGAATAATTTTCCCGAATGTAGCTTCGGACGGCCTCCAGCGGCTCCTCGGCGATCCGGTAGGAATCCGTTCGCATGTAAGTGATCAGGCCCACGGAGCCTTCCGGTCCCAGTTCGATGCCCTCGTAGAGTTTCTGGGCGACGCTCATCGTTTTCTTGGCAGAAAACTTGAGCCAGCGAGAAGCTTCCTGCTGTAGCTTGCTGGTTGTGAAGGGCGGCAGGGCCGATCGCTTCACTTCCTTCTTCTCCAGCTTTTCGACCAGGAATTTCGCCGCCCGAACCTCCTGCGCCAGCTTGTTTGCTTCTTCGGCGTTGGACACTTTTGCCTTTTTCCCGCCGATTTTGGTCAGCTTTGCTTCGAAAGGAGGCGGCGCGGCGGCCTCAAACTGCGCCACGAGATTCCAGTACTCTTCCGGTACGAACCTGCTGATTTCCTCTTCCCGCTCGCAGATGATGCGCACGGCCACCGACTGCACCCGTCCGGCGGAGAGACCCCGTTTGACTTTGTCCCACAGGATAGGGCTGATCTGGTAGCCCACGAGGCGGTCAAGGATGCGGCGGGTCTGCTGGGCCTCGTATTTGTCGGCGTCCAGCGGTAAAGGATGCTGCAGGGCATCCAGCACGGTGTTCTTGGTCAAATCGTTGAAGAGGACCCGGTAGATTTTTTTGTTTTTCGCGCCGATGACGTCGGCGATGTGCCAGGCGATCGCTTCTCCTTCACGGTCCGGATCGGGCGCAAGGTAAATGTTTTCAGCGCCTTTGGCCGCTTTCTTCAACTCGTCGATGATTTTCTTTCTGGTTTCGATGACATGGTAGGTGGGTTCGAAATCCTTGTCCAGATCGATGCCCAGCGAACTTTTCGGCAGGTCTTTGATGTGGCCCATGGAGGCCACCACATGAAAATCCCGGCCTAGAAATTTCTTGATGGTTTTTACCTTTGTGGGAGATTCCACGACGATTAATGAGTTTGCCATAAGCGCTCCTTGCATGTGGGCGCACCATATAGACGGTGAAAATGCTTTTGTAAAGCTTTTATTTTTTGAGCGTAAACCATTTTCCGGGGTGTTGCATGACGCGTCCATTTAGCTCCAGGACAATCAGGGCGCTCATCACCTCGGCGGATGAAATTCCTGTTTCTGTAATAATATCGTCGGCATGCATCTTTCCGCCGGAGATGGCTTCCAGAATTTTACGGTCGACCGGGGAAAGAATCTCACCGTCTTTTTCAGGGGCGGTTTGTCCTGACTCTTTGTCTTTTCCGGCAATGGTCCGCGTCGGTTCCGATACTTGTTCGCCGGAGCTTTTCAAAGGCAAGTTTACCGCCGGTCTTTCCAATTGAGGAAGAATGTCTTCCAGGATATCGTCCGCATTCTCGATCAGTTTTGCACCCTGTTTGATCAGATGGTTGGTTCCGCGTGAAGACGCGGAATCGATAGGTCCGGGAACGGCGAAAACCTCGCGCCCCTGTTCCGCGGCCAGTTTTGCCGTAATAAGCGAGCCGCTTTTCTCGCCGGCCTCCACAACCAGAACGCCGTAGGACATTCCGCTGATGATCCGGTTGCGCGCCGGGAAGTGGAAGGGCAGGGGCTGCGTTCCCAAAGGATATTCGGATATGACGGCGCCCTGCTGCACAATCGCGTCGAACAGCTTTTTGTTTTCCGGAGGGTAGATGACATCCAGACCGCTTCCCAGAACGGCAATCGTTCTGCCTTTTGCCGCCAGAGCACCCCGGTGCGCGCAGGAGTCGATTCCCCGCGCCATGCCGCTGACGATCGTTGCACCACGGAGCGCAAGCTCCCGGCTGATTTTGTCCGTCGTGTACCGGCCGTAAGCGCTGGCGTGTCGGGACCCGACGATGGCAATCGAAATATCGTCGCGATTCAGCCGGCCGGCAACGTAAAGCAGAGCGGGCCGGTCGTACACATTCAAAAGATGCCTTGGGTAGCTATCATCCTGAAAGGTCACCATCCGGATCCCAGCCCGATTCAGCTCATCGATTTGGCGCAGGATTCCGTTCCAGTCCTGGAACGAAAGAATTGATTCCGCATTCTTTTGGTTCATCCCGGGAACTCTGGCCAATTCATGAACCGAAGCCGAAAAGACGGCGGCCGGAGAACCGAACCGCTCCATGAGCGGGCTAAACAGCGTGTTGCCGATTCCTTCCAGGGACTTCAACGCCAGCCAGTATTTTGTGTCTTCAGGATTCATAGGACGATGTGTTTATTTTTCTAATCTTTGATAACGGGGAGCCGGAAAATCGGCGAAAAGTTACATCTTCTCGATTGCCTCTGTCAAGTTTTTTAAAATGATTGCGTAATAGTCTGCTTTAGGCTAGAAAAGCCCAGCGAATTCATCAGAGGAACCCATGGGTAAAAAAATTGTCTTTTTCATTTGCGCGGTTTTGACGTTTTGCTCGTTATCCGTCTTTGCGCTGGCCCCTTCGGATCCGAAAGGGATCGACAGACCCTCCGAAGGCGGGGCCGCTTTGAAAAATATTCCCACGGCGGAGCCGCGTTCCGTCCTGACGATCATGCCCAGGGAAGTCGATTTGGGATCTATCCAGCCGAACTCCACCGCATTTGGGGAATTCAAACTGAGCGACCTCACACCCGGAGCCGCGGATTGCGCGGCGTCCTGCCCGGACGGCTGGGAAGCTGCTGCCGGAAAGGCGCTTCCGGTGAAAGTTTCCCATGAGCCCTTTTCTTTGCGGGTGGAATTGACGGTTTCCGAAACCCCCGATAAGGCTCGCATCGACAAATCAAAAGACCCAATCTATGCGGCGAAAATGAAAATGGAAGCCGCCGGCAAGGAGTTGATCTGCCAGAAAAACCTGAAAGCAGGCCGGCACCGGAAGGAGATCGGACTTACTTTCGCCGGAGGCCGGAGAACCGTCTTTGTGGAATTCCGGATTCAACCGGCGCAGGGAGTTCCATCCATCCACTTGTATCCACAGCGCCTGGATCTCGGCATTCAAACCCCCGGTAAAATTCTGTCCAAAAAAATTGAACTGACCAACAGAAGCCGGGAAAAGCTACAATGGTCCGTCGTCGGACCTGCGGAAAACAAAGCAACCGCACTTCCCATGGAGTCCAAGCAGGAAAGATATTTCTCTTTTCGCAACGAGGAGCCCCCGGAACCCGGAAAATATCTCGTTCCCGAGCACCTCAAGGACGCCATGGAACTCTTCGGAAAATGGACCGAGAGAAACGGCTATCCCCTGATCAAAAGCGGCGCTGGCTCTCTGAAATATCGATTTCAGGGAACCGGCATAAGCCTTTTTCTTCAGTCGCATACCCCGGATGGCAACTGCTCCGTCTATCTGGACGAAGCGCCCGTGAACCTGCCGGAAGAATTGTCCGGGGAATGGGAAAAGAAGGAAATCCTCATTGCTGAAGGTTTGGCCGACGGATTCCACACCCTTAATCTTTTGATCAAGGGGGGCAATCTGGAGATGGAAGGCGTAAAAGTATTCGGCCGTGAAGCTCAACGGGGGCCCAGGGGCTGGATCACGGTTTTTCCGAATTCCGGTACGACGCTGAGCGAAATCGATTACCTCCACGTCAAGGTTGACACCACCTCCCTGACGCCCGGCATTTACGGGGATGACATCCTCTTTCAAACCAACGCCGGAGAGGCAGCGGCGGAGGTGTACGTCAATATTGTTCCCGACACGGGGCAAAAAGTCCTGGATGTTTATTTATATACCAATGATTTTGACTTTCTCTATACATCGGATCCCCAGTCGGAAGCCCGGCGCCTTTATCAGAACCGCTACATCAAGGAAGGCATCGCCTTCCGGCTTTTCGCGCCGCAAACCCCCGGTACGACCGCATTTCACCGCTGGTATAATCCCGTCATCAAGGACCATTTCTATGCCTATGAACGGACCGGCGGGGGAAAAAGGCTGGAGGGATACCTTTATGAAGGGACCATCGGCAATATTGCCACGTCGCGCATGACCAACACCCGTGAATTGTACCGCTGGTACAACCCATCCACCGGCCGGCACTACTATTCAACCCATACGAAACTCCCGCCGACTCTGAAGAAATACCGTTTTGACGGCATCGCCGGGTATGTCCGGTAGAATGAAAGTATTTGCCCTTTTTGACCTTGACAAAAAAAAGAAGAGGGGATATTAGGCTGACTCTTTTTGGTGCAGGATTAAATGCGCCTGTAGCTCAGCTGGATAGAGCAACGGACTTCTAATCCGTGGGCCGAGAGTTCGAATCCCTCCAGGCGCACCAAGGCGATAATGGTGGGTG
>Ga0116146_1002224_pt1 | contig 17681 bp, 15 predicted proteins | sample AD_JPNHG2_MetaG_FD_89748 | JGI IMG/M metagenome (GOLD analysis project Ga0116146, IMG submission 89748) | Active sludge microbial communities of municipal wastewater-treating anaerobic digesters from Japan - AD_JPNHG2_MetaG | ecosystem: Engineered > Bioreactor > Anaerobic > Digestate | place...
CGGTGTCCATCGATCAGGGCCGCGTCGGCCGCTGCGGCTGCCGCACTCGCAAGTTGCTGTAAATACCGAACTTGCGCGTGCGTTTGCGAGCGTGACCCGCACGTACGGCAACTGTTCGGTCGCATCCCAAAACCAGCAAGCTGTAAGTCCGCAATTCCCAAAGACTTACGCCCTCGCGAGCGTGCCCAGGCCCCCCCTTCACCACCGTCGCACTCGCGGGCGCCCTGACGCGCCCACGGCGTTGGTCGCAGTTGGCTGCGTCGCACCGACTTTATCCTCGGCCAAGGCCGCGACGACCGACTTTTCAAAGAACACCGCCGCGAAGCGCCGCCCGCGCCGACGCGGACCTGATCAATGCCGTCGCTGTCCGTGCCGCCGGGGCGTGCGAGCCCGCCACGATGTCACCCTTGCGGGGCCTCCTTCGGCTGTTCGCCTTGGAGTCAGCACGTGTTGACACACAGGGGCGACGACTACGTGGACTTCGGCTCGGATATACCGCCCGAAGGCTCGCCCCACAAACCCAGTATATCAGAGCCTCAGAAGGGGCTGTCAACCCCTGCATCCGCAAGTTTGTGCAGGCGCATCAACTGTGGGCGAAGGGTATCTTCGACCCTTTTAACGGCTAAGGTCCTGGCGGGGGAATCCCGCGGTGGGAGAGCACGGAAGGCGGCGACGGCTTGATCGCCAAGGGCAAAGACACGGTGCAGATTCACCGAGGCGTTATGATCACTGTTGCATGTGAACGGACGGTCGGGCCGATCTGGTCTGCGCCCTGGGCACTCCGGATTAGGACAGGCGAATAGACGCTCGACCCAGCCGAAGCGTATGACGGCCCGCCCGTTCTCGCGCGCCAGACTATAGCGACGCCCCAATGCGCCGCACTTTGAGCACACTTGGGATGTTCCAAAGGGAGATACGGGGAAATGGCGAATGCCTGCGTCGTCGCACATGCGCTTGAGGTGCTCGATAAGTTTCGCGCGGTTCCAGCGCAGCAACGCCCTATTAATGCCGCGCTCGCGTTCCGCGTCGGGAAGCAACGTCTCGAGGCTTTCGTAGAGCAGGACATCGGCCCGCGTGTATGGGTCGCCAGCGGCAGGGTTCGAGCCGCGAAGGGCCTCGTTCACGATCTTGCGAGCGGCCTTTTTGAAGCGGTCCTCGCCCATACGGTCGATGTGCGCTTGCAGACGCACGTGCGACCTCTCGCCCTTCACCGGCTTCCCCCGCAATTGCCTCAGTCTCCGAATTTCTCGCTTGTGACGGGCGATGTGCGCCAGATCGGGCCCTGGTGACCACTCCGCTTCGCCGCTTGCCCTCGCCTCCACTTGACCAACCGCGACGTAGCGCGACTGGAGCAGTCTCACCCCGTGGTGCGTTTGCTGGATCTCCGGCACGCCGATGACCGCGCGCGTAAGGAAGCCGACGCCGCGGGTGTCCAAGTCTACGGCAACGGATACGAGCCCAGCCGGCAACGTCTTGGACTTTTGTTTCTTTCCGGACTTTGTGAGTTCGCTGGTTTCGTCGAACCTGATGGCCTTGGCACGCTCTGTTCGTGCTTCGTCCTTTATTTTAACGGCAAATACGAGGTACGGGGTGGCCGACAGCAGTCGATCCTCTATGGGTTTATCAGCAAACGGGGCCATGCGAATGTCGCGAAACAGCAGTTTGAGCCCGCTGACTTGTGCATCGCGCTCGATGAGCAGCTGATCGTCATAATACCGAAAGCCGTCCGCTTCTACCTTCGCGCCCTTGTTCTTACCTCGTGTGACCGTCCGTGGCACTTTGACCGGCCGCAGTTGGGCCAGCCGTGGATCTGCCTTGAATCGCACATTAACCCAGGCATCGGGAAAACCGGCCCCGTCGCTCGGACCGGTCAGCAACCGTAACTCGACGGACCCGACCGTGCGGCGTGACTGCGGTAGACGCAGAAGACGATATCCTTGAGGACTCGTCTGCGGAGCATTGAACAGACACCAGCGCGGGTGGTGGACTGGATCTGGCATCGTGAACGTTGGTCGCTGCTTGAAGCGCACGAATTCGCGCAGGTACTGAACGTGGATCTTATGCAGTGCGTGCAACTCGGGATTGCGCTTCCAGAACTCCTCGGCGCGCACAGATGCTTGCTTCCAAGCTTTCGCCCGGGCGATTCTCCGTTTGCCGGCTTCGTCAATTGGAACGACCGCGGGAGGGGCCTTGCCGCGCCACGCGGCTAGCTGTGGGTTGGCTTCGAGCCAGTCGAGGTATGCGTGGTCGCGCTCGGCCCGCTTGCGAAACCGCCCGCCGCGCGCCGCCTCGCCTTCCTCGAACTTCGGGCGGAGATTCAGGTACCGGGCATGTTCTGGTTCCGCTTCCCATTCCGACTTGCGGTCGCGCCACTCCTGGTACTCCTTTTCCCATGTCTTCACCAGTTCCTCGTGACTCCGCATGCATGCCACGGCGTCGCGCGTCAGGGGCTGGAAAAGCGAATCCGGGAGACCAGCTCTCATATCGTCCTTGTCATAGGCGAAGACGCCTTTGGACGCGAGCGCGACAGCCTCAGCAAACACCTCTTCACCAGTGACCTCACGCGCCTGGCCGTTGCACGAGATGGTGGCCTTCTTCTTGAAGGCACTATTCGCGCTTCGCTTTCGAAGGCTGACCGCATTCAGCAGGTCGACGGAGTCCTTCGCGTCGCGCGCAAGAACAAACTGCGCAACACGTTGGTAAACCTGCCGCTGCGCCTCGTTCCCCCCCACTTCCCCTCGCCGCATTGCGAACAAGCGTTTCAGCAGCGCGGGTAGGCGTTGATTGAAGACGCAGTGCGTGCGCCAAAGCTGCATAAGCGTTTCTCGATCGCACTCGATTCGCGCTCGAAGTGCACGGACTCCCACTTCTACACCTCCAAGAATAGCTATCGCCGCGGGTGCGGGACCGGTGCTGAACCGCTCAGATTAGATTACCACGATCCCCTCATCTTGGGAAGGCAACGCCGGCCCGAGCGTCGTCGCCGACTCGCGCGCCGCCTCCTCATTCGACCCCAAATCGACAATTAGCACCTGATCCTGCTTGAGGTTAACCACATCCCGCAATGCATTCTCCAGTCGAACACGATCAATCGGCTTCAATGTGCAATAGAACACCGAGTACTGCCACGGCTCGCCGTAAGCCTTCATCACTTTGTGCGCACGGCGCAGGCGCTTCGGGTCGCGAACGTCATAGCAGACCAGGTAACAGCGGCGCATAAGAGTGTCAGTTGTCAGTTTTCCGTCGTCAGTCTCGCTCGCCCTCGCTGGCGCTTCGGGTTCCGACTCATCGCGTCGTCAGGAACGCTAGCGTCGGCACCTCCTCTAGCAGCCACGCCGCGATCAGCCGGGCGTGTAGCATCAGCATCCGCCGGTAGCTCAGCCGGTATTCAAAAACCGGGTGCGTCACTTCCGTATCCATTCGCCGGCCGTAGGCTGAGAAGAAGGCCTTGCGGCCGGCGTCGGTCAGGGCGCAGCCGGCGGCCGTCTCAAGAAAGTGCCCTTCGGTCAGTTCGCCCCGATTAAAAGCCGAGATGGCCAGGGAATCGACGATGAGCGGGCGGAACGGCTCCACCAGGTCCAGCGCCAAAGCCGGCCGGCCCGGACGCGTGGTGTGCAAGGCCCCGAGCGTGGGCTCCAGGCTCGCCAGGCGGCAGGCCGCAACGCACTCGTTCGTCAGCATGGAGTAGCCGAAAGACAGGACCGCGTTGATTGGGTCGGGCGGCGGGCGACGCTGGCGGCCCTTGGCGTCGAAGCGGGCCGCGATTTCCTTGACGCCTTCTTTGAACATGCCGGCGAAGTTCTTGAAGTAAATGGCGGCCGAGTTGCCCTCGTGTCCGCGGAGTTCGTCCAGGGTGGCGGCGCGCTCGGCCGCGGCCATGCACTTCTGTAGGTCGGCGGCAATGCGCTCGGGCAGAGCGGCATGGTTCCGCATCAGCAGCGTACGCTGATTGGCGATCTTGGCGACCGTGACGGCCCGGGCCAGTTCGAGCGCTTTGTCCGGGCGATCCAGCGTGCGCACCTGCGCGGCCCGCACCGCGGCGCTGGTTGGTCCCAGTGGGTCCATCATGGCTAGCAGGCGCCCGGCCGACGAGAGGAATGCCAGGGGAACTTCCTTATCTGCGAAGACGCCTAGCGCCTGCGTTGAAACCTGCACGCTGCCCAGCACCGCTAATGATTCGAGGCTAGCCAACGGTAATTCGCGAACCAGCTCACCGTCTTTGTCTGTGATGCGCAGCGACTGCCCGCGCACGCCGACGCGGATGCCTTCGCGCTGCAGGACGACATGAATGCCGTCGTCCCTGGGCGGCCACAGCTTGCGCGGCGTGAACTCATCCTCCGCCGCTTGGGCGCGCGCGTGGCCGTGCTCGGAGCTTGTAGTGCCAGCAAGGCCCGCTGCCTGCTCGGCCGTCAGCCGCTGGTGGTTGATTTCGTCCGGCAGACAGAGCGGCTGGAGCGAGCAACGCGGGCAGCGCGGGTCATTCAGCAGCGGCAGCGGGCGTGCCCCGCGCGCGGTCCGCCGGGCTGCCTCCAATTCGCGCAAAGCGTCCTGCCGCAGGGCATCGTCGACCTCGATTCGCAGGCGCTGGCGCTCAGCCGCGTAGTAGATGACCGCCTCGGGCACGGTGTAGCCCGCCTCTTCGAGCAGCAGGACCTGCAAGCCAAGCTGCACGCGGTCGGTCGGCCACGGCTCGGGGGCGGGCAGCAGCCGCGGCTGCTCGAGCATTTCGTCCACAGCGTCGGCCACTTGGCCGGAGCGTTTGGGCTTGCCCTTGCGGTATTCGACGGGGACCGCTGTCATGCCTTCGGTTTCGGTTAGGTCAAGGGTCGCTGTTAGGGCGAGGCGCTGGCTGGTGAGCGCGAGGCTGTGGACAGAGCGTGGGCGGGGCGGATCGTTTTCGGGTTCCTCGAGTTTCCGGGTGCGTTTGCGTGCGCTGGCTTGATCGCCGGCCTCGGATTGCGGCCCGTCACCGGGACGGTCCACGCGTCGATGCACGCCGGTGCCTTGCTCCGTGTCGGCGCTGGGCACGAACACGCCCTCGACCGTCATGTAGTAGAAGAGTCGCGGGCAGTACGCGTGCTCAGCCACGCCACGGGCTGGCCAGAGTGGCTCGTCCATTCGACGCTCCCGGGAAAGGACGCCATTTTGTCGTTGTTAACTTGTGAGTTGTCAACTCCTTTAATGCTTGTGTTTCAAGTACTAGGGCCGTTGCGCGGAAGAGTGGGGGGTAAAGTGGAGACCCAGAAGGCCGGAAGGGGCAGCAGGCAGCGAGAAGGATGGGGATAGACAAATTCTCGCATCACCGACGTGGGCTCCGTCCGCAAATGTGGCCCAGCCGCTCGCAACCGTTCCCGTCCCGGATCGAATCTGTGCAAATCTGTGAAATCTGAGGAGAAAAACGCCTCCACAGATTGGAAAGCTTGACACAGATCAGACCGGCGCAAAACGGCCCAGTCCCGGGGCAGTCACCTATTTCGCTCGTTGCGTTCGAGCATCGCGGGCCACTGGTTACGACGACGAGGCTTTGGCGCTACTCCTGGACAACGCGCCCCGGCTCTGCTGGTTGAGCGGACCCGCCGGCACCTCTTGATCCCTCGATCCTTTGATCCCTCGATCCCTCGCGACGTTTGGCGCTCTTGGCGTCTTCGCGGTTGCCTTAGCTGAAAGCCGATGGGTGATAGCGGAAAGCTTTCCTTATCACCCTAACACTTTATCACTTTATCACCCAAAGCAGCGTCTCCCCGCCAGTGGCGCGCAACCACGCACAATCCGCGGACTTTGGCTGAGCGCTGACCGCTGCACGCCTGACATCCCTCTAGAATCAATAGAAAACACCGCGCCGCGCGCGCAGAAAGGCACCCACTATGCGGCATTCGAAATGTCCTCCCTACTCACCTGTCACCTATCAACTGTCTCCGCGCGGCCGCCTTTGTCACCTGTTCGCCCCTCACCTATCTCCTCTCTCCGCGCAGCGGCGCCTCAGGTTATCAAAATCGAGTGCACATAATCCAAGAGTATCTGATCGCCTGCCCCCAAGACGCGATCCCACACGGCTTTTTATCAGACCGCTTGAGCACCTGAGGTGGCGCCGCGCCCAGCCGCCGCTCGCGCCAGAACTATTCACTATCCCCCCTACCACTATCCACTATGCGCCGCAGGCCACTGACTCGGCCAGGCTGAGCAGTAGTCCTTTCCATTTCTTGCACAATTCCGGTATTTCGTACTGCATCAGATCCGCCAGCAGCACCAGGTCGCGCGCCTCCAGGGCGTCGCGCAGGTCACGCAGCCGCTCGACCAGGTCGGCCAGGCAATCGGCCACTGTGCCGCTTTCAATGCTGACCTGCAACAGGTTGCGCCCCACCAAGGCCCCGCTTTGCAGGACGACGTTCCGGCAGGTCTGCCAGGTCTTCAGAAAATCACCCATCCGCCGCACACCCTCCGCGCTCTGCCCCGCATTCAACTGCCGGGCGATTTCGGCCAAAGTATCGGCCGCCCGCTCCATCTCTTCGGCCATGGCACGCAGGGCCGCCACCGCCACCGTCGAACGGTCCGCGCTTTCCAGGTCCACCTGCACGTCGGGCAGCAACGGCTGCGACAACTGCACTTCGAGCTGCTGTTCCAGGTAATCCTGGCCGTCCACGGCCACGCCGACGACCAGCCGCTGCGGGTCGAGCAGGGCGCGGGCCTGGTCGATCACGTCCTGAAGCGTGCAGCCGGGCGGGAAACTTCGTTGCAGCAGTCGGCCATCCAGCGTCACGAGCATGATTGTCTCCGCAGCCGGGTCAAACGTGTCCGTGGAACGAACCGCATCCGCGGTGCGAGCCGGCCCGATGCGAGCCCGCCCCATGCGAGCCAACCGGTCCGAGCCCGCCGCGCCGGCAAGGACAAACGTCCGAGCGGCCACCGATCCGAGCCCACCGCGCCAGCAAGGACAAAACTCGGCTGCCCTCGCGAGCGCTTCGGGGCCGCCTCCTGCGCGTTCTGCGCGCTCACCTCGTCCCGCACGCGCTCCGGGCGCGCAGGTCGGTTGTGGGCACAAGCCTCTGGTTCTATCGGTCTGTCGGCGCGCGGCTTCTCAGCGAAAACGCGGCGAGACGCTCGAAAACCGTGCCTGCCCGGCTATGATTGCGGCCCATGAGCGCTCGACGGCCGGCCTGGCTCGAAAACTGGCTCGCACGGCACCGCAGCCGCCTTTCATTCTGGCTGCACATGCTCGGCATCCCGCTGGCAGTGGCCGGCTGCCTGCTGGCACTTTGGCAACTGGTGCAGTGGCGCTGGGACTTGTGGTGGCGGCCGGTGGCGCTGATAGCGGCCGGCTACGCCCTGCAAATTATCGGGCACCGGCACGAGGGCAACGACGTCGGCGAATGGGCGCTGATTAAGCGCCTGCTGGGGCGGCCATACGTAGCGATTTCGCCGAAATACCGATCAGAACAAAGACAATAGCGCTGCCCGCCCGCACGCGCGCTGCCTTATCAGCGGAACGGTGCTCGATTAGAGGAGCCGTGCCGTCGATTAGAGGAGCCGTGCACTCGATTAGCGCAGTCGCTCGATTGGCGGAGCCCTGCGCTCGGCTGGCCGACCCTTGACGAGGTGGCTAACATGGGCGCGTCCGTGCACCTGCGAGCGCCGCGGCCGAGCGATGTTCCAACTGACTTTGCGGCCGGGCGTTTTTCGTGTGGGCAGGCCGGAAAGCGGAAGCGATGCGGCTGATAGTTCTGCAACAGGGCGCGATGATTGAGGACATCGTCTGCGGGGAGGAGGCGATCTACGTGGGTGCGCACGAAGATTGCCGGATTCGCCTGCAAGATCCGCGGATCGCGCCACGTCAGGCGGTGATCTACCCGCAAGGCTCGGGCTGGACAGTTGAGCAACTGGCCCCGGAATGCGCGATTCACGTGAACGACATGTCGCTGGCTGGCAAGAGCACGCTGAAGACCGGCGACGAGATTAGGCTGGCGGATTATGTCCTGCGTGCCTACCCGGAACACGTGGAGCAACCCGGTTTGGAGCTGGGCACGTCGCGGGCGCAATTGGAGCGGTTTATCGCGTCGCGCCTGCCGCCCGGCACGGTGATAAAGAAGCCCACCGAGCCGCTCAACATCGCGCCCGAACAGGTCATGAAGATCGCCGAATTCACGCAGCGCGTCTCGCAATGCGAGCAGGTGACGGAGCTGATGGACGTTGCGCTGCAAGCCCTGTTGGTGAATTTTGCGGCGCAGCGGGTCTGGATGGGCGTCCGGCGGATGACCTACGGGGCGATGGAGTACGTTGAAGGCCGGCTGTTGACAGGGCAGCCGACCGACCTGCCGGAGATGGCCGACTGCCTGAAACCGCGTGTGCTGGACCGCATTCAGTACTTGCTGGTGCCGATCTTCAACCGCGAAGAGCGCAGCTCGGTCATGGCGGGGCCGCTGCGCGGGGGGGACGGCGCGCTGGGCATGATCTACCTGGATAGCGGCGGCAGCGGTCGCATGTACGAGGACAAGGACATGGACTTCTTCGTCCTGTTCTCGACGGTCATAGCCGCCCAGCTTGACGCGATCTTCAAACACATCGCCGCCAGCCGCGCGGCGCTGGTGGCGGGCGAAGTGGGCGTAGCGCACGTCATCCAGGCCCGGCTAACGCCGCGGAAGCTGCCGCAGTGGGAGAAGCTGCAGTTTGGGGCGTTCCGCGAGACGGGCCGCGAGCGCGCGAGCGACATTTATGACCTGCTGAAGCTGAACGATGGCACGGCCAACTTCATGGTGGCGCACACGGCGGTCAAAGGGGCGCTGCCGAGTTTGTTGATGGCGGAGGCGCAAGCGACGTTTCGGCTGGCGGCACTTCACAAAGACCCGCCGCATGTATTTCTGCGTTCTTTGAATTGGGTGCTGTACGACGGCGAGGATGATCACCCGCTCAACTGCTTTGTGGGAACGATCGACCCGCAGACGGGGCAGATTCGGTACGCTTTGGCGGGCGAGGCGCGGGCCTTCATCATCGGCAACCGCGGCGAAGAGCGGCGTCTGGGCACTCTGGAGCCCACTCCGCCTTTGGGCGTGGTGCGCTCGGCCGCTTATGCCCTGCTGCCGGAGCAGCTCGCGCCGTCCGAGACGCTGGTGGTTTTCACCCCCGGCGTGACTACGGCGCGTAACCGCAACAACGAAGTGTTCGGCGAAGAGCGGTTCATCAACATTCTCTGCGACGGCTTCGGTCAGCTCGCCAGCGCCATGTTAAAGGAAATGCTGACCGATCTGCGGAGCTTCACGGAAGGCGGCGTGCAGCCGGAAGACATCACCGTGCTGCTGGCGCACTTCGTGCGCGACTGAAGCCGCGGCCTCTTCAGCGCGCGGTCATGATGTGCATGCCCGCGGTTACCCCGCGATCCTCATAATGAGTGCTTAACCATTGCGCGAATTCGTCGGATGGCGTTCTCATTACGCCAGCCAGATCGGGCCGGGAAATCACAAATACGCGCGGCGGATTACGGCGCAAGTCATCCAGGGCGGATTCCAGGATGAACTGCACCCGTCTGCCGAGCTGGCCGACTTTTTCAAAGGTGGCGAAGCGCGCGGCACAGCGGCGATAGGCATAGCGGTAGGTCCCCGGGCTCCAGCCCCAGACGTAGATCGCCTCGTCGGAGCGCGCGTAGCGGCGAATTAGCGCGGCTTGCTGCTGCCAGGGAGGTTCTGCGGCATACTCGAGCGAGTACCAGTGCGATTTGCTGCGCCAGCAGCGGCCGATTTCAGTCGCAGTTCCCGAAACCAGGAGTGCCAGAACGTAGAGGTATGCCACGACAATTGCAGCGCTGCTGGGGTGTGCGGTAACGCGTCGCCCCAGGCCGGCACTTGAGGCCAGCAGATGTACAGGGTACAGCGCCAGCAAGCCTAGTGGGGCCAGCGCGGGGAGAAAGTGATGGCCGCGTCGCCCAGGACCGACGCATGCCAGATACGCCGCGAACACAAACCATAGCCAGAACAACTCGACGTATGTTCTGGACGGTGCATTAGAGGAATTTGCCAAACTGGCGGAAGCGGGCACCGTGCGGCGCCGCCGTTCTACGAGTGCCGCAGTCAACCGCCAGACAGGGCCGATCACCGCCGCGACAGACACCCCACCCAGCGGAACCAGGGCTGGGCCGAAGACATGCAATGCCCGGTCGACGCGCAGGTATGTGGCGTCGTTGGCCTCAAAATAAACCCTGTTGAAGACCGCTACCGCGTGCCAAGCTTCGACCACGGCCCCCTGCGCAGCCAGTGCCGCCAAGGCTAGCGCCGGCGCTATGCCGCAACCGGCCGCGAATAGAAGAACCGCTTTGGCGCTCGGCCTGCACTGGCCAGGCGAAGCGTTGCCTCGCGCCCTGCGGTAGTGCGCCGTCAAAAGCGATATAGTCAGGTGCACTCCGATCCCGGCCGCCGCCGCCAGCCCGGACTGCTTGAATAGCGGCGCCGCTCCGGCCGCCAGACCGGCCGCTATCAGCCAAGGCCAGCGTCTGCGGCGCAGCCAGCACACGTAGCCACAGACGGCTGCGCTTTCGCAGGCCAGTACGAAGGTTTCAGTCCGGTTGGCGCCGCCCTCGTACATCGAATGCGGTAACAGCGCGCAGCCCGTCAGCGCTGCAATCAACAGAAGCGACGGCTGGTAAGCGGCCCGTGCAGTCGCGGTGAAAGCAATCAGTGCGACGGCCAGTGCAGTCGCGGAGATCAACACCTCGCCGGCGAAACCTTCGCCGCAGACCCAGAAACCGGCCGCATTGAGCCACCAGATGCCGGGAGGTTTGTTGTCCCAGATGTCAATGTATGGCCGTTCGCCCTGCGCGACACACCAGCCGTGCCAGGCGAACAGGTGTGAATCGACCACGTTTTCGCGCCAGTGGACGGCGGACTGATTGACAATGACCGTGGCGCCGACGAGCAGCGTGCAAACCAGCAACGGCGCGCGGCTGTAGCCGGCGTCCGGCGGGGAGCTTACTCGCGGTATTTGCCCGTTGCCCGAAGCCATTGCTCGATCAGCGGCAGCATCGCTCGCAAGGCCTGGCCGCGATGGCTGATGGCATGCTTCTGTTGCGGCGTCAATTCGGCGGCGGTCAGGCCCAATTCCGACACAACGAAAACGGGATCATAGCCGAAGCCGCCGGCGCCGCGCGGCGCGTCGGCGATGCGGCCCTCCAGCAGGCCGGTGCTCTCGGCCAAGATTTCGCCAGGCCGGGCAAGCGCCATGCTGCAGCGGAAGCGGGCCGTACGTTGTTGGGGCGGCACGCCGGCCAGGGCGGCCAGGAGTTTTCTGATGTTGGCCGCCGAATCCTGCTGCGGGCCGGCATAGCGCGCGGAGTGCACGCCGGGCGCCCCGCCCAGGTAGTCGACCTCGAGCCCTGAATCGTCGGCCAGCGTCGGCAGGCCGGTGGCCGCGGAGTAGTGCAGGGCTTTCAGGCGCGCGTTGTCGGCGAACGTGGCGCCGGTCTCAAGCGCGTCGGGGACGTGCGGGAACTCGGCCAAGCTGCGCCACAACAGCGGCAGCGGCGCGGCGATTTCCTGCAATTCGCGCAACTTCCCCGGGTTCTTTGTCGCGAGCAGCAGCTCATTCATATTTGGCACGGGGGCGATCTGTTTTGGCGGCGCTCGGCACCTGGACTACGAACGACTCGTACGGGACGCGCCTCTTCTGCCCGGTCGTGGGATCAGGAACGAGCTCGTTGACGCGCCTGCCGTTCTGGTAACTGACGGGAAACTGTTCCTGCAGTTTGAGCAAGCGCTGGTCGACAATCTTATTGCTCACCGTCAGCACGCCGGAGAGCGGATTGGTCTCTGACACAGTCTGAATGGCTTCTTTGGGGAAGAGCCCCACGTAGACCGAGCTACGCGTCGGTCCGTGATAGTAGTAGGCCTCTACGCCCTGCTCGCGCAGCTCGCGGCAGTACTCTTCGGCCAAGTACTTGGGGTTGGTTATGGGCCCTTCGCAGTAGAAGACCGCCACATGCAGCGTCCAGTACCCTTTGGCGTTGGCCAGATCCCACTCCGGATGCCGCGATCGCCCGCTGGGCAGTTCCTCGAGCGAGGCGTAGATGAAGGGCCAGCAGTCGCTGCCGCCGACGTTCATGCACAGGCTGCGTATGAGGTTCAGGTCGGCCATCGCATCGGGGCGGTAAGTCGCGGTACTTCCGCCGATTTCGACGGTCCGGCGATAGCGGCCGTAATAAACGGAGGATTCGTGCTCGTTATGAATGACCTGCACCAGTTGGGGCTTAAGGCCTTGAACCTGCTTGAGGGCCTCACTCTCCTGCTGCGTGATTCTGAACCGGTCGGCGCCGTGGCGTGTATCGCAGCGAATCGCCCAGAACACCTCGGACCCCGGCGTGGGGCTTAAACCCAGCCCCGCCCCGCCGGCCGTGCAGCCGGTCAGCGAAAGCAGAACGCACGCAAGTGGCAGCAATGAACGGGGGTTACGTTGCATGGCGTAAGTGGTAGCATGCCGGGAACGGCTTGGCAACCAGCGGCGAGCGATCTCCTGGATCAAGGGAACATTGGAGGCCTCTTTGGTGGCTGCTTTGAGTGAAAGGCCTGTGAACCGCAAGGCCGAACGTTGTCCGCGATGCAAATACCCGTACCACGGTTTGCCCGCGGACAGCGCCTGTCCGGGGTGCGGCATGCAGGTTCGCACCGGTGCCCTGGTCTTCTATGGACCGCGGCGCCCGTTCGCGGTGCTTGACGTCCTCTATCTCGTCCTTGCCGGCTGGTTTGCCCTAGCCCTGCCGGGGAACATTTCGCGGCAGGACATGATCTTGTTTCTGTGCAACGCCGTGGCCGCGTTGCTCGTGGCGCTGCTGTGGTGGAGTAGCCGGCGTCGAAGATACTGCTACGTGGTTGTGGACGGAGACAGGGTGCTTTACGGGCCCGGAAGAGACGCGCCTACGGAGCTACGCTTGCACGGGGTATGGCGCGCCGAATACTCCGCCCTAGCAAGAGAGGTGTGTCTGCGCGATGCGTGCGGGCGCACCATCGCAACGGTGCCCTGCCCCTGGGACAGTGGAGCCACCGGGCACCAGATGTGTGAGGCTCTGAACCGCGAGATTGAGCGGGGCACAAGCAGGCCAGACGGCTGATTGTGTATGATCTGCGTTTCTGGACCGGTTCGGCCTGGCAGGTCGGCAGGCCATTGCCGCAAGGCTACCCACATTGCAGAAACCGCGTCCCCAAGGGATTTGAAATGGAAGCGCTTCTGGTCTTCGTGGCCGTCGTCGTCATCTTCGGACTGCCGATCCTCGCCATCATCATTGCGGGACGAACCAGTTCGCGGCTGTACGACCTCGAGCAGCAACTGAAGCAACTGCGGAGCGACCTGCGCTCCTCCGCTGCGCGCAGCGAGCGGTCCGCCCCCACGACTATCCGCCCTGCTGACGAGCATGCTCAAACGATTGGCGCGCAGCCGCTAGCGCCGGAGCCCGCGCTTTCCGTCATGGACGCGCCGTCGCCCTGCGAAGCCTCCTTCCCCGAGGAGGAATTCACCGCGCCGCCTTCCACGCCGGACACACTGCACACCGACACAGGCGAACCAATGCCGACTCGCGCGGCCGGGCCTGCCGCAAGCCGCAGATTCGAGGAACAGGTGGGAACACGCCTGCCGGTCTGGATCGGGGTGAATCGGCTGCCGAGGCAAGACTCGAGCGCAGCCTGTCCTTCGCGGGCGTCCTGGCCGGGCTGTTTATGCTGGCGCTGCTCGTCAGTGCCGGCAACTTCTCAAATACCGACTGGCTGTTTCTGGGACTGCTCGGCGCGGGACTTATGGTGCTGGGCCGCCTTGATGCGCGGTATGAGCTACTGCCCTGGCTTGCGGCCGCCGCCGGAGTAGCGCTCGTGATCGCTTGGCGAATACTGTCCGACCCGTGGAACACGGCCCGTTTTGCAGGCGTGACGCTCGGCCTCGGCACGCTTTACGCGCCGGGCGCCTACGCGGCCATGTGGGCAACCAGACGGCCGGGCCTGTGGGCGGGCCTTTCGGGCGCCGCAGCGATCGCGCATTTCCTGGTGGCATACTGGGCATTGCCGGAGCCGCTGTTTACCTCGTCGTGGGGCGTAAGCTGCGTATTGCTGGCCGCAATCTACGTTGCCCTTAGTGCACCAGTCATCTGGAGGCGTGAAACCGCTGCTGCCTACGATGCGGCCCTGGGGGCATTGCTGACGGCTGCCACCGTCTTTGTCAGTCTGGCGATGCCGATCGAGCTCGAACGCGCGTGGATCGCGGTAGCCTGGGCCCTGGAGATTCCGGCCCTGGCGCTCATCGCCGGCCGGCTGCGCGTGCCGGTTCTGCGCTCGCGCGGGCGTTGCGTCGTGGGCCGCCGACGGCCTAGTCCCGTAGGGACGGCCTGATCGTAGCCCAGCGTGAAACGCTGGGATACCGCCCAGCACGGGCCCGTAGTCCTGTAGGGACGATTGAGCGGGCACCGCGGCAGCGGGAGGTTCCTGGCGGCATTTCGGGGCGATCGCGACTTGATCGCCACTACGGCCCCTGCTCGGCGCCGAAACGAGCCGCCGGGCCGAAGCGCTGTTCAGCGGCTGCACACGCGAGTATAACCTGACGCGGGCCGCATGCTTGTGGCTGGGCTCGCAGAGAGGTTGGCCGCGGTACCAGAATACCCGCGTGTGGCGCACAAGGAGCCGGCGATTTCCGACACGCCGCTGCTCGCGACGCGCCAGCGCATTCCGGCTCGGGCGCTGCTCGCATCCGCGAAGTGCGCGACCGGTACAACAGACCGGACGACACAACGGACCGGCCGCGTCGGCGGCGTGCTGCCCGTGCCGGCTAGCCAGCCGGGTTTGAGGAAGGGACGTGCTTCTGGAGGCAGCTCTCACGGAGATACCCGCATGAGGTGGGTCAGGTTCACTCTCGCATCCGCACTGCTCGTGAGTGTCGCCGTCTTCACCGCCGTCAAGTTTGGCAGCCTGAAGGTTCGCCAGCTCCAAAATCAAGTGAACCAGCTTCAGCAGGAGCGACAGAAGCTGATGGAGTACGCCGAGCGCCTGAGCGCGACGCGGCGCGTGGCGCAGGTCGACGTGCTGCGACAATACCACGATGCCGCCGGCAATCCGGTAACCGCCCTGGTCTGGCAGGAGATCGGGCCGGACGGCACTCTCGGCCGCCCCGTCGCCGTGGAGGCGACCGGCACGCTCGTCTATTTCGAAGCTCTCGTGATCAAGTTCGCCCAGCAATACGTCGGCGAAGGCGACGCGGAGCGCGGCACGAGCCTGGCCATGTTCCGCCGCATCTTCGGCGACCGCCAGGCGCCTGAGTCCGCCCCCGATCTCGACCGCGCCGCGCGTCCCCCAAATACGCAATCGAGTGCGGCCGCCGCGCTGGAAGACGAACTCTGGGCCAAGTTCTGGGAATTAGTGGACGATCCGCAGCTCGCTGCGAAATACGGCGTTCGCGTCGCACAATGCGAGGCCCCCGCCGTCCCGGTACGCCCCGGCCAAGTCTGGGAAGTGTCGCTGGACGCCGCCGGCGGCCTGAATCTCAGGCTGATCGGAACCCGCGGCGAGCCCCTAAGCGGCCGCGGCCAACAAACTGCGGCGGCCGGAATACAGAACGCGGCGTGGCCGCGGCCGGCGGCGCCGTAAGCTATTCCCAGTTCACGCCGAACTGCAAGACCGCCGGAATGCGCTCGGGCGTGTCTACGAAAAACTCGACGAAGGTGGAGCTTTCCGGCTCGCGGTAGAAGAGCGTGAGCTGGTATTCGAAGCCGCTGTTGCACTCGAGCGGCGCGATGTCGAAATCCACCATCCCGCCCAGATGGTGGAACGTCAGTTCGCTGGGACACCGAATTATGAACACCTCCGCGTCGTCGGTCCGGTTCGTTTTCCACGACTCGAAGTGCCCCAGCAAATAACCCTCGCGCCAAGCCAGCCGGCGCCGCGCTGCCGGATCAACCGTGATCGACGGAGCCGCCTGGACCGTGAAGCGCACCACGTCCACCGCCTCACGCCCGTGAGCATCGCGCACCGTCAGTTCGAATTCGTACGTCGCATCCCTTTCCGGCCACTCCTGGGCCAGCCCGGCCGCAACTGTATTCGCCGCGCGCGGGTTATCGATCAGCAGGTCGACCGGTCCGCTGAGTTGCCGCCAAGAATAGCTGAGTTCCGTGCCGTGGCTGCCCGTCCCGTCGAGTGTGATTTCGTGATCCCCCATCCAGACCGTGCGGTCCGGCCCCGCATCAGCGTGCGGCGTCGGGCTTGCGGCCGGCAAATCCTGCTCAGGCTGAAGCGACTCACTCGGGGGCTCGGTGTCCACCGGCGGAAGGCTCGCCGAATTATCCGGCTGAGGCGCGAGTGTGACCTCGGGTTGCTCTGCGGGCCGGGTTGGCAGCGGCGGAGGCGGCTCCTCGTCATAGGCCGTGTATTCAAAGCGGATTTCGGTCCCCGTCTCGCTGGAGCTGGCCGCGCCCACCGGGCGAAGCAGATAGCCCTTCACGAAGATGATGCCGGCCAGACACGCCAGCCCGCCAACGAGGAAAAACGAGCGCATCGCCTGCCTCAGCCGGGCCGCATAAAAGTACGGCCCCGGTCCTTAACTAGAATCGGATGCGCTGCATTCCAGCAACAGTCCCGGGCGTGCAAATTCTTAACGCGCGCGCTCGAATGGCCGGATGGGAGCCGGCCTCAGGCGCTGAACCCCCTGCTGAGCGCAGAATCGCCGCTCGTATTACCCCCGGGGGGCGCCGCGGGCAGCGCAACGCCGCGAGCGCTGCCGCGCGGCTGGTTTCGAGCGTTTAGTGCGTCGGATTATGGCTCGTCGTCGTCCGCCTGCTCCTGCTCGCCCTGCGCCTCGGAGCCCTTGAACGGGTTCTTGCCGAACTTGGCGGTATAATTGCCGCAACTCGGGCATTTCAGGTAGCCGCCCTGCATATCGGACTTCATGGCGTCCACTTCGCTGGCGGGCACTTTCTCGGCCAGAGTCCCGCAGTTTTTGCAGGTGACGTAGTAGTCCTTAAAGCGGTGGACGACCTGTTTGACCTCCGCGCTGGTGCTGCGGCACTTCCACGTCCAGAAGCCACCCGAAACTACCGCGAGCAGGACCAACACGATTATGAGGTTCTTGTTCATCTCAGCCCGACGTAGCCATGCATTCATCCTGGTATCTCCACTTCAACTTTCGTTCAGTCGGCACGCGCACAATATAGAGCAGCGCCGGCGTTTGTGCCACAAGCCGTGACTTTTCAACGCCCTGTTTCGTTCAGGTTTTTTGATTGTTTACTCCCAAAAGGGCCGCCGGCGAGCCAACATGCGCTGGTCTCCTATTCCGCTTGCGGCTCGAACTGCAGCGAATCCCGCAAGCGCGCCACGCCGGCCGGCCCCACGCCGCGTACGGCATCCAAGTCTTCCGCCGCTCGAAATGCGGGACGCGTTTCGCTGCCTTCGCGGTGCTCAATAATGTTCCGGCTGAGCCGCGGGCCGATCCCGGGCAGCAACAGCAGTTCAGTCTGGCTGGCGGTATTCGGGTCGAGACGAAGGACCGCCCGGCCGGGTGCCGGCGGCGCCGCGGCTCTCGACGGCCAGAGCGTGCATGCGCTGCCGCCGCACACGGCGCCAAAGATCAGCGCCAACACAAGCCCGGTCCGCAGGTCAGGCGGCGCCTGTCCCTGGCCGGCAGGCTGCGATGCGCTTTCACTTCCGCGTGTTTTCTGCATTGCCGTGCAGTTCTCGAATCAG